>Ga0105091_10000015_pt1 | contig 56564 bp, 57 predicted proteins | sample PPLLak1March2015_FD_87022 | JGI IMG/M metagenome (GOLD analysis project Ga0105091, IMG submission 87022) | Freshwater sediment microbial communities from Prairie Pothole Lake near Jamestown, North Dakota, USA - PPLs Lake P7 Core (1) Depth... | ecosystem: Environmental > Aquatic > Freshwater >... | reverse complement strand
TGAAGTAGGGCAGATCTCCACCTGAGAATAACTAGTCCGTAGCAATTAATTATTCGATTAAAGTATACATTCTTCCTCTTTACTACGTTACCCGAATAGAATCAGACGTAATAACAATGGACTACAATTTTCTCAAAATCAGTAGATTAGACTCGAACTCAAATTGAGTAGACTTTTTTTTGACAAGTAATATGGTTTGTTTATTTTCAATTTTTCCGCTATTGTAAGACCAATGATTTGAATAACGAATATCGAAAATAGAATGTTTTCAAAAAGAGATAGTCCTAAATGTGGCTGAAAATAATAGGCCAGAGCATGGGTCTTTTTCAATTTGTTGTGAAAATTCGCTGACATAGAGTTTTTTACCTTTTCATGGTCGAGAACGAAGACGCAGTCTGGCTTTTTCAAGCTAAATATAGGTGCATGATAGTAATCATCTAGTAGATATCCAAACGACCTAAATCCAAAAAGCTCATGCATTTTAAGTGCTCCGTAGTTGGCGAGTGGATATGATATGCCGTCTCCCAGGAATAGGATCGACTTGAATCCTGATGGCAAGTCGAGACCATATTGACTGACCTGTTCGATAGCATCTTTCATTATCCTTTCCAAGATGTTCAAGTTGATATTAATTCCTATCAACGCCATACAGGATATCACCGTGGCAGTGAATTCCAAAATACTAGTGTTTGACGATTGGGGATTATGCAAGTAATCCAGACTGAGTGTTTCATTACATACCTCTTCCAGAGGACTTTTAGACTTGGTAGTAACAGCGGTAGTTTTAGCCCCAAATTTTCGAGCTATCTTGGCAGCCTCAATATTTGAACGAGTTCTACCAGAAGCTGATATGAAGAAAATTTCATGGTCCGATAGTACTTGTGGACAATTAAGTATATCTGTAGGATGATAGGCAAGCATTCTATGGTCTGATAGATATTCCATTAATAGAGCACAGGTATAGGAGTCACCCGAACCAACGAATAGCCCGCTCCTAGTACCCATGGACTTTGGAAGTCGGAGTCCTTGGAGATACTTTACTTGAGAATATATATCTCTCCTAAACTGTCTAACCCAGCCTGACATGGTCAGATGTAGTCACCAGGTCCAAGAGATTAATAGATTCCATGATATTTGGGAACTTAATATAAATGATCGCGCCTTAGCGCTCTAATACTCTTCTTCGAATTCTTCCTCGCCTTCTTCTTCAATGTCCTCGACGTCTTCATCAAGCTCTTCTCTCTCTTCCGCACTCTTATACGGCAGGTCTGTTTCACCAGCTGTGCCGCAGACAGGACATTTGAATTCGATTGTCTGACCTTCCAAGTCTAGCAGGAAATCCTTTGAGAAAACTTGGTCGCAATTAGAACAAACCAAAGTGGTTTGAATATTATCCTGACTGAACTTATGAGATTGGACTCGAAAAATAGTGCCTGCCATTCTTCTTACCTATAGAAAATACCCTTTTTTATAAGCCTTTGTGATAATTTGAAAAAATTTACCGTTCTTTCATCTTTAGAAAGATCTTAAACCTGGTTTCGAATTAGAAATGAGTGCGAGAATATTTTCTCTAAGCTCCTTTTGCTCCATCAGACCTCGGTGTGCCATCGTGACAACAACGCTGTGATTTCTGACTCCTCTCATTTTCATGCACAAGTGCTCGCCCTCAGCTATGACGACGACCCCTCTAACCCCCATTTTAGTTATTTCGTCAGCTATCTGTTTTGTTAACCTCTCTTGTATTTGCATCCTACGCGAATACTTCTCTACGAGACGGGTTAGTTTGGATATTCCAAATACCTTGCCTTCAGGTAAATATGCAATGTGAACCTTGCCATAAAAGGGGAGCATATGATGCTCACACATACTATAAAACTGGATGTCTTTGGCAATTATAGCATCGGTTTCCTCAGAGAAACTCACATCGAGTCCTGAACTCATTGTGTAACCTGCAAATATCTCTTCAAATGCTTCTGCCATCCTTCTTGGCGTTCCGATTAGGCCTTCCCTGTCAGGATTTTCACCCAATTCTATCAATAGATTTCTTAGAATCTTTTCAATTTTCTTTTTGTTTAGGGTTCTTCCCTTCTCCTTTTCATGTAACAATATCTTACTATAGGACTCCATCACCAGTACACATTTGTTCAGATATTATTCTTACTCTCTTGATGGAAAAACTTAATCCCCAAAACAAGGGGAAAACACAAGCTAAGGAAGTCTAGCTCACCTTGCATATTCTGTTTTATCTGGAATATTTGCTTCGTTAAAACTTGATTTACGGTTGATACATGATTCGCATGCGCCACAGTGCACTGGTTTATTTAGACTATTCCGTGATTCGTCTGAATAACAGCTCCAAGTATCGAAGATCTTATCCCCCAAAAGTTCGTACCCAATCTTGACCAGCTCATTCTTGTGGATATTCTCTTTCGCTGGACACCAGATTTCAATCCGCTTTCGTAAGCCAAGGTTTATGGCATCAAGATCAGATTCGTTCAACATGTTTTCAAGAGAACTTACGAATTTTGGTCGGCAATCAGGATAATTCTGGTCATCAGCATGAGCTCCATACACTAAAACACCAATCTTTAGGCTAGCAGCCCAGGCTGCGCCAATCGTCAAAAAAACCGAGTTTCTGTGTGGAACTACTATGGACTGGTGAAATGTTTTTGGAATAATGATATTCTTTCCAGTCAGTGTGTTATCGTTGCCGTAAAGATCTTTCATGAAGCTTATATCAATCTCCTTATGAACTTCAGATCCTAATAACATAGAAAATAACCGCGCTCTCCTCATCTCCTCTGTCGACCTTTGACCATAATGAAAAGTAATCGTATATGGTGCAAAATTCCAAACTTGCCTAACATAGAATGCCGAAACAACGGAATCCAAACCACCACTAAGTATGCAAAGTGCCCTCGTTGAGACCATATTCTAAATATCAGGCCAGACATTATGGACTTTTCCTCCTCAATGCCTCTCAAATTTACATTCACTGAATTTCAACCTAATTGAGAAGTGTTGCAAGCGAAAAAGACTGCTTCGAACGGACAATTATCGTCATTCCTCCTTTTGAGCACTTTGAGGTGCTATAAAATAGATTATCCATAAATGGCACTTGATTATGAACTATTTCCCGCCTCGACGAAACAGTCGTGGGATGTATGGTCGCCTTAGTACGAAAGTGTGCGAACTGCACATATGGTTAGCACCGTGATGCAAACCAAACAATTTCAATGTATATTTCTCCATTAGTATTTATCCCCACTGACTAATAGACTGGAAGATTGGTTCAGAATATGGGATTAATTTTTATCATCGGTACAATATGGTTAATTCATGATAATTGAAGAAGGATCGTATGTACTTCTTTACCACTCTCCTCAAAAAACTTGGTTAGTAGAGGCAAATACTGGAAAGAAGTTCCACACCCATTTAGGCGTGCTCGATATAGGAGAAGCAGTGGGACTTGATTTCGGTTCACATCTTTTGTCTTCTAAGGGAAAGAAAGTCATCCTACTAGAGCCATTGATATATGATTTCGTGATGAAATCAGAAAGGTTAACTCAAATTGTATATCCCAAGGATCTAGCATATATCGGGATGCGGAGTGGGCTCACAAGTGGTTCACGAGTTCTAGAAGTTGGCACCGGCAGTGGCGGCCTAACGACCTACTTGGCAAGTATCGTTAGACCATCTGGGCACGTTTATACTTTTGACGTGAATCCAAAATTTAGTGCCATCGCCAAGAAAAACATCAAAAAGGCAAACCTGTCTGATTTTGTATCGTTTCATGATCATACCCAATTCCAAGAGGCAAACTGTGGTGAGGTAGATATAGTTGTCGTTGATATTGGAGATCCCTGGACGATGATCGAGAAGACGTATGAATCACTGAGACCGAGCGGAACACTCGTAGCAATCTGCCCTACGATGAATCAATTAGAAAAAATGTCCTCGGCTCTAACAGAGTTCGGTTTTGTATTCGTCGATTCTACCGAATTAATGGTAAGGAATATCGAGGCCAGGACAGGAAAAACACGGCCTGCGATGAGGATGATAGGTCATACAACCTACCTTATTTTTGGAAGAAAAGCGCTTCAGAATACAAGCAGTGGCATTGAAATAGATACGTAGGAGTGAAGTTCCAATATTTCCATCATACGCCAAGAATTTGTTTGAGTAAAGAACGGTAATCGACCGTTTCTTTGGTGCTTCCGGGTGACGGAAGCTCAAATACTAGAGGAATTGGCTTTTTAGATCGCAATTCGGTTAATTGATATCGAATCTGCTTGCCGAAATCATCACTAACAAGAATCAGTCCTACATCATCGCTATTACTTATCCTACCGATCTCGTTCAATACATCTTCCGCAGTGTTTGCTTTAATACCCTCTACACCTGCCAACTGAAAGCTGGTAACAAAGACCCTACTACCTACTGCAACAACTCTCAACTTTGATCAAAAAGACTCTGCTAAGGTCCCCTTTTATTCCTTCTGTGGCTGAGTTTGCTAAGGGATCACCAGGCGAATAAAGAACCAGGATTGAGAAAATAGATTTTCCAAAACTAATCTATTTTCACAAGTATGCGTTTACAATATAGCTCTTGCAGGTTTTACTAACGTCTTATCTGATCCACAATATGAATGCAACCAACCCAAGTAGGCCAGCAAATAAGAACAAAGTAGCCTTCCACAGACTTCCACTATCTCTGTCGCTGATATCCCACATACCGCCCGCAAAGTGGGACCGATCGTATTCCTTCTTCAGATGCTCATAGCTATAGACTTGCTGCCAATCAGCAGGAGGCGTCCACTCACGATTAATGCTGAATTCCTTATACTTGTAAGTGCGATCATATTCTTTTCTGGATTGGTCATCCGATAGAATCTCGTATGCTTCCACTACTTCCATAAACTTCTTTTTGGAATCTTCTGAGTTTCTGTTCTTATCTGGATGATGCTTTAACGCGAGCTGTCTAAATGACCATTTAATATCTTCGGGAGATGCCGATTGATGCAGGTTCAGTACGTCATAATAATCGGACACGATTAAATAATCAGGCAGACCCCATAAATAATCATTCTCGTGTATCCCAGCTCTTCACGGTCCTACCAAGAACCTCCTCCTCAACCCTGCTCTTTGCACTCTTATTTCGTATTTTGTAATTCTGACCCCCATAATTCGAGGAAATCAAATAAATATGCAAAAACTCGCATAAAACGAATCAATGAATGACAGCTTATCAACAGCGGACCTTAGATGTACTATTCAATTACAAGAAGCGGGTTTCAATTTTTCTAAGCTGCACAGAAATTTACCTCCCCCATCATTAATTGAAGCTGCTATTCATAGGCGCGAAGGTGAACTCTCGACAACTGGGGCTCTTTCCGTCAGAACTGGCAAGTTTACTGGCCGATCGCCGGATGACCGATATATTGTGGATGATGACTTGACACATGATTCAGTTGATTGGGGAAAAATAAATCACCCATTATCCCCTGAGAAATTTGATCGAATTTTCAATAGAATGAAAAAATCTCTAGAAGGAAAGGAAGCTTTTATCTTCGATGGATACATTGGAGCAGAGAAGGAGAGCAGGCTTTCGATAAGGACAATAACAGACAATGCATGGCACAATCTCTTTGCGATGCAAATTTTCATACGCCCAATCCCATCAGAAATTCTAAGTCATAATCCATCATTCACTATATTGTCTATAATTGATTTCCAAGCTTGCCCAGAAGTAGACGGGACAAAAAGTGAGACTTTCATCATTCTCAATCTCACGAAGCACCTTGTATTGATTGGCTCAACGTCCTATGCAGGAGAAATAAAAAAATCAATGTTTTCCGTAATGAATTATCTGCTTCCTCTGAAAGGTATTTTTCCTATGCATTGCTCCGCGAACGTAGGTAGTGATGGAAGGACAGCTCTTTTCTTTGGCTTATCAGGCACTGGAAAAACGACACTTTCTGCTGATCCTGATAGACGTCTCATTGGAGACGATGAACACGGATGGTCAAAGAAAGGCATCTTCAACTTTGAAGGTGGTTGTTACGCAAAATGTATAAATTTACAAAGATCAAAGGAACCACAAATTTGGAATGCAATAAGGTTTGGTTCGGTTATGGAGAACGTTATACTTAACCGATGCCGTGAACCTGATTTTGACGACGAGTCGCTAACAGAAAACACTCGGGTTGCTTACCCGATTGAATTCATTCCAAATGCCGTTTTACCAAGTATAGGAAACCATCCTGATGTCATTATTTTCCTCACAGCAGATGCGTTCGGAGTACTCCCTCCGATTGGAAGATTGTCAAAGGTACACGCTATGTATCACTTTATGTCTGGTTATACTAGTAAGTTGGCCGGCACAGAGAGGGGCATCACTGAACCACAAGAAACTTTTTCTCATTGCTTTGGTGCACCGTTCATGATGTTGAAGCCAAGAGAGTACGCGGACATGCTTGGCGAAAGAATTACCGAGCACAATTCGAAGGTTTATTTGATAAACACGGGGTGGGTAGGGGGACCATACGGGGTTGGGCGTAGGATGAACCTGCAACACACTAGATCCATGGTGAAAGCGGCAGTCAATGGTGATTTGGAAAAAGTTTCTTATAAACGAAACGAAATATTCAATGTGGAGATTCCAATGTCATGTCCGGGAGTCCCAGATTATATCCTTGATCCTATTAATACATGGTCCGACAAGCAAAAGTATTTGGAATCTGCTAAAAGACTCGCTTCCCTGTTTGCCAAAAACTTCCAGAAATTTGGCAATATGCCGATAGATATCATGAATGCAGGTCCAAGAGCACAGTAAATGAAGAGTAGCCCGGAGCAGATTCGAACTGCTGTCCTCAGGTTTCTTTTCTTGTAGATCCAGAGCCTGAAATCCCTAGCCCTCAAGTAAGTTTGGCCACTAGATTCGGCACACGTTTATGACGTGCTCGACCGGGCTTCCGAGCTGTAAGGATTAATAAACAAGGACCAATATTTGACTGTAACGCTCGCGAGTAATTGAATCCATGGCCTTAATCGTAAGTCGTCATTTACAGTGTAAAGCAAATTTTCAAGAATTGCAATACTAAATAGTTTCGAAAATGCTGTTCTATATCTTTTTTTCAAGTAAGTAATTCCTCTTCTGATATAACCAATAGGTAATTAGGACAAGCAACGCGGCGAGAAAAACGCTGCTCAGTAGTGTGCTCGGATTCTCATACGGCATGCACTTATATTCACCAGCATAGCACCCGGCAAGAAAGAATAAGCAATTCCAAACCGAGTGAGATACTACTGCAAACCAACCTTTACCAGAAACCCACACTCGAAAACTAAAAAAAAATGAAGGGATTACAAATAACCAATTGATATATGCAAGGCTCAAAATGGATAAGTCTTCGGTATTAATGAGATGGAGAAAAATCCAAACCAATCCTCCGATTAGTGCAGCATTTCCATTTGCTAAACCGTACAAAGGTATACCAAAAAATAATGACTCTTCAATTGGGCCAGCCAATACTACAGAATCAAAATATCGTGGAATATTGGGCTCGACGTAACCTGGAATAGTCGTTTGTATCAAAAATGTACCAACAAGGGCAACAATAAGACCTAAGGAATGATAAAACCCAAACATTAATAACAAATATGGGATCGATGTTCGCTGAAATTTTGATAGCCATCGTGATGGATTCAAGTCGTTTACAAATTGGCCTAGCATTATGATCTTGCTTCCGATTTAATATCAGCCATTATAAAGCTGCATTCCTTCTGATTGATTGAGTTCTTCTTGGGACGGCCTCAAATTACGCTGGTTTATCTTCATGACAGAGTACAAGGCATCGCAGTAGCTAATGTGATGAGCGCTTGTTGTTCCTACAGTAGAATATATTATAAGAGTACAATTTTCCACTCTCCACATTTAGCCTAACCTATCCAAAAGAATGACTCACAGACCGCACCACACGATCGACCATGCTTCCAAAAGCATAGAATATTGGCCAAATCGTTGATATCATTGTGAAGATAATATTGGAACAAGATTTTTATGCTTTCTTGTTCTTGGAAGGCATAATTGCAACGTTTTGTAGATACAGTTTTATTTCATCACTTCGCATGAAACTTAGGTCGTTGAGAATGGATGGCACTGATAGCACTATTGACACTGTTCCCTGAATCTTCTACAACTATTAGTATTCTTGACGTCTCTTCTTGTGCATCTAAATTGAGAATGTTAATACCATGCTCACCCACAGTGCTACTTGCCAAAGATGCAATTCGAGGACTCTTCCACATATTGTCTCCGATCATCGTAACCACACCTCTTTGATATATTATCTCTACCTTTGAGCTGTAAGCTTTAAAATACCGCTCGTTCCTTCTTATGAATTCCGCATCCAAAAAAAGTATCCTTGAGATTTCAAGGTCATTGGATCTATAAGGAGATAGTTTCACAAATTCGTGATACTCTCTTACCTTCTCTAGCATTGCCAATAAATGTGAAGCTGAGATTGAATCCATTCTTACAATAGCGCAGTTTTTTTTACCAGTAACGATCTTGATTAGATTCTCGTCCCCATCAATTGGCAATGTCCTCTGTATGATCGTAAAGCGTGAAGGATATGACATATCGGTTACCGTAATAGGGATATCTAGACCGTTGTCATCGATCTCTTTTATTGCCACTGGGTCGAGAATCTTCATTCCAAACATACCTGCTAACCTAGCTTCGTTGTAGGATAAATGAGTAACGTAATGTAGGCTATTCTTGACTACTTTAGGATCGGCACTTTGCACGGCACCGTCCTTCTCAAAGTCTAATCTGACGTCATATTTGTCGCTAAGAAGGATAGCAATATCTGCAGCAGTCCTATCAGAGCCGCCTCGTTCATATGTAGTTTCAAGCCCATCAGGTGTCTTCCCTATGAAGCCTCCCATGGTAACAACTTCGTTATTTTCAATCAGATCTAACAAATAAGAAATTCTTCTTTTAGAATCTTCCAAGCTGAAATTTGCTCCTTCAAAGTTGTCATCCGTGATAATTGGCCATTGTGTAATGCTAACATGTCCAGATCTAAAGCCCTTACTCTTTAGGACATAATCCATTAGGTATGACATAGGAATTTCGCCACTGTATGCCAATGTCCTTGATCTGACGACATCCACAAAGCGCTTATTTTCCGCAGCTTGTTTAAGAGATACAGTCACCTCATGAAAAAAGGAGTTTAATAATTCTACGAATTCCTGTCTGTAAGCTGAGCTAAGATAATTCGATGATAAGTCGTCGTATACGCTTCTAAGCACTCCTAAATCGACTGGTCGTGAAGAGGCAAAACTCTTGCCTTTGCTTAACGCCACATCAGTCATCGAAACATTCTTTTCATCGTACTTAATGATGGGTGCAGAAAAAACAGCAACTATTTTTGCATCTTCCTTAAGTTGCTTTATCCGCTCTATAACTGAGGGAAGCAAAGATCCATGCACGCCAAGTGCGCTTCCTCCGAATTTCGCTACTACAACTCCAACCAAATCAGCTATTCGTAAAAATTGCTACATGTCAAACCATATATTTGCTGTCTTTACTTGGTTGGGTCTGATATCATTCCGTCGATCCATTTTCAAGAGATTAAAAGAGCTCTTGGACAGTTCTAACCAAATAAACATGCAGCAATTAGATGCAATACATTATACCACCTGAAACGATAGGTATTTTGGTCAAATCAGATAGCTCTTTGACTCTAGCCACTATTGCATTAAACCAAAGGCTATCAATTCCTTGACTCCAAATGGTCACCTTCTTGAATCGTCTCTCCGATCCCCCTGCAAAAAATCCAGTGCAATCTTCCGCGGTCATGTTATTGTATTTCTGCCCAATCTCTGCCACAATGGTCTCAGCCTCCATTGGCAAGTACAGTATGGTCAATGTCGGGAAAGGAACAGTATTCTGAGTCGAAGAAGTTCCATCTTCCATATGACAGATCTTTCAAAGTCACAGTTATATCTGGATTTCGAGGAGTTGTGCGAAGTCCAACTTTCATGATTTGATTACATAGTATGTATTAGAGTTGGTCGTCAGTTTTCAAATAGTAAGATTGCAGTCTGCGCTAGTTACAATTTTCAGAAGCTTCTTGTTCATTATGACGATCTTGCCTGATCCAAATAGTATTTATACCAATCCTGTTCGAAAAAAAGCTTTGCTTTTTCCATACATAATAAGAGAGATAAATAGTACCACTTGTGCTTATCAAGATCACCAAAGTGTAATTTTTATTTAAAGATAAACAATAAACTAAACGTTTCGAGATTATTACAAAATAGCGACTCCCGCAAATTATATGTTCTTTATATATGACTATCTCGGTCCTTCCCAGATTATTCTTTTGAGAATCCGATAATGAAATCTAATTTATAGATTCAAATGAAAGGTATTCTTTCCAGAGCCTATTATGGGTTGAATGAACTTCGGTCATGCCAAATTTCATTTTGCAAATGTAACCATTAAGTTAACTACCACCCTTAAATCTTACATATTTACGCATTCAGCGTTGAGGGTTAATCTGGCCAAGCTAAAGTATAGGATCAATTATAATCCAATAAATTATGACGTACAAATAGGCATGTACAACACCGAATCGGACAACCATATTCGATACAAAGATGCGAGAGCGAATCAGTGGAGATGCGACAAATGTGACGGTACTTTTTCGACCTTCCGAAAGCTCAGATCTCACAAGTCTCAGTTTCATGCATATTAAATTTTTGCAAATAGGGGCTATAAGATCGCTATATATAACAACCTGAGTTGTATACTTCCGGTAACATGAGTTATGCTGAGTACATATCCCAACTGGTAAATTGTACTCCGGCTGAGTTGAAGGATCCTGAAAAAGCTTCATTCCTACGGCTCGTGGAGCCTTCTAATAAGAATGAAGGGATACATTCGTATTTATGGTTCAAAAGGCATCAACCATTTAGCTCTGAGGATGAAAAGCTAATTTCTACCCTTGTCGATCATAATCTAATAGAAGTGATTCATGGGAGTAGGTTTAGAAGAGGTGGCAGAAACTATGCATTAACCACTTGCGGATTATTTAACATTCTGAGCGAGGATCAGCTTTTTTCTGGCATTTTACTCTCGAAATACTACGAAAATATTATTCTGCAGCTATTATTGTTTCAATACTTGGAAGAGAATACCGTCAAAAATTGGAGCCCACAAGCTGAAATCATAATCTCCGATTACTTGCATAGATGCTGTGTTACCTCAAAACGTACTATCGAGACCATTAGATCCTCAAAGATTTCGGAAAATAGAGAGAGGTATTTGAGAATACTTGAATTAGACCTGAAAGCATTCGCATTTTGCTTAGGAATCAGGTTAACTCGATTGTATTCCCGCTACATGGGCATTTCCAAGGGTAGAGATCTCAAACATGCGGACCAATTGAACCATGAAGAATATAAAATGTTGAGTCTGCTGTCAGAGGATGATAAGTTTTCCCGATTTCGAAGTAGCGTTCTAAAGGAATTAGATGAGGCATGTGAAGAACTCGCTAGAATAAAATTAGATTAGTCTATTGGTTCCGTGGCCAAGAATTACCTTATGACGAACCAATTTTTATGAAGACGGCAAATAGTATTGTTACAAGCATAACCGGTAGTGGATTGTCCGCAACAATGATAATATCATATGGGTTGACATTTGAGTAGATCACATCATTATGGATAGTTGCTTGAATGAATTTACGAAAGTAGGCTTGTCTAAGTTAATGAAGCCGTTTGAAAATTCTCCTGATGACCTATACAAGTTAACTAGGGCCTTCAGCGTAGCTTTCAATATACACGCCGGTCTTTCAAGAAACAACAATAAAAATGACCCATACATTAATCATTGCCTAAGAGTGTCGCTTATCTTAAGTGAAGAAATTTGTTGCAGAGATATCATTGCATTGAGTGCGGCTCTTCTGCATGATGTCTTCGAAAAGACAAGAAATCCTTCATACGACTCGACAAGGTTATTAGCAGACTTTGGGGAGAACATCAGTGATATCATTTTTACACTATCTCGGGATAACCCGGAAGATAGAAAAGCTGAATATTTACAGCACTATTTTGAGAAAATTGCGTCTAGTTCCAAGATTACTAGGTATGTAATGCTAGCAGACAGGCTAGACAACGCCAGGTTTTTGAGAACTATTAGTCAGCGTGAAAGGGCATTTAGATACAAAGAAGAAACCGAAAAATATGTCATTCCAATCGCTCAAGCTACGGATGAAAGGTTTGCCGTAAAACTGTCAATAGCGTTATACGAGATAAAGTGATTATTCTCACTTCCTATCAGCCCTTTTGAGCACAAACTCCGTCTCTCCCCTTAGTGTGCTTCATCCAATGTAATATGCACCCTATCCATCTATGCTCGCTACATCCACATATTCTGCATCCACGATAGTCATTCAAATTAAGGAGATTACATACTCATGCCTATATATCTTCAATCAAATTAACAGATTGAAAGGAATGCATATTTAAGTCAAGCAATATTAATTATCTCAAATCTCCTTTAGAGGCGTTACAATTTTCGAACACAAATATGAATTTTTGATTTTACTCTATTTTACAAAAGATAGATATAAACTGCTAAAGACTCGCGATGAAAAGCACCGAGGTGAGAACTGGGACACTATTCGAAACCTTCTTTGATACCTTTCATATCTTGATATCCGTTCGAATCCATACATATCGAAAGAATATCGAACTCGAGTTTTTCCTTGATAGGTCAGAACTCATAGCAAAGTACACGAGTTAAACACGATCATGCAATAATCAACAAAAAATGACATCGCGTCTTTTGTAGAAAGTATCACGATTTAACACATGTATGTTCTAAAATCCTGTTTTCGACATATTATTGCACTTCTTGTACTTAGCACATTAATCTTCGCCCTTGTTCCCATAGTAGATACTGATAGTGACTTGACTTTCAACGTTTTAGCACAAATAGGTGATGGAACTAATCCTAGACCCCCAAATATGGCAAACGATCCAGAGGAATTGCTAGAGTCCATGGGATCCCCAGGCAATTTGATGGATTCCGTTCTTGATGAGGTAAGAAACACCAATACCTCTGAAACAACTGTCGATCATAGTGAGGCAGATTCATATTCGCAAGGGGAGAATATAATACTATCACATCAAATAATACCGGCAAAGGATTTCATTCACCTTTATGACACCTATCCGTTTGCTATAGCAGAAGGATTTATTTCTGCTAAACTTCCTTGTGAGTCTAATAACAGTACCCATCTAAAAGTGATGATAGGTCAAATACCAAAATTACAGCCTGCCAACTTGAGTATAGAGACAGATCTATCCAGGCCTGGATACATGTGTCTTTACGACTTTGAAATCCAACAAAATTCCACAAGTAATAGAAATACGTCAGCGATCACAGACATAGTACTATTTAATACTAGTGGTGAAAGAACTGTTCTGCCTAACACAAGCACATTTGTTATAGGAGTTACCAAACTGTATCCTCTCCAAAATGTAACTATCCCAGGGGCATAAGGAAGAGCTATTTAAACCAGTTAAAGAGCTCGCGAGAACATAGGCCTATCTCAAACTTAATAAGAGTTCCTAATTATAGACTTTTAAATGCGTCGTAAAGGATTGTCATACGCTGAGTCTGGTGTAAATATCAAGGAGATAGATCTTGTACACCAACTGATAGGTCGCCTTATACAACGAACTCACAGGAATACCAATATGGGACGAGTATTGTCCGGTTTTGGTCATTATGCCGGTTTGGTCGATATTGGATCATGTATATTGGCCCTTCATTGCGACGGCGTAGGCACAAAATTATTAATTGCCCAGGCGATGAATGATTTCAGCACAGTTGGTATAGATTGTGTAGCTATGAACGTAAATGACCTTATCTGCGTGGGAAGTACCCCTTTTGCATTCGTGGACTATATTGCTACGTCGAGACCAGATCCCGATGCACTCAGTACAATCGCCGACAGCCTCGTAAAGGGGGCAGAAGAAGCCGGGGTTGCAATTATAGGCGGTGAAACTGCAGTAGTACCGGGATTGCTATCAAATGGTCATAATAAGAATTCTATCGAACTCTCTGGAACTGCAATGGGGTTTGTCAAAAAGAGATCGGAACTTGTTTTAGGAAATAGGATTAAGAAAGGAGATATCATATTGGGAGTGGAAAGCAGTGGCCTACATTCCAATGGCTTCACTTTAGTGAGAAGAGCTTTATCAAAACATGATCTTCATAAAAACGTAGGAAATTTAGAAAGATCATTGGGCAATGAACTGCTCACGCCAACGCGAATTTACGTTAGACCGATGATCGACTTGTTTAGTTCTGGAGTTGAGGTCCATGGCATAGCACACATAACAGGCGGTTCCTTTACGAAGCTACGTAGAATCAACAATAATGTTAACTATCGGTTAAACAGTATGCCAGATCCCCCTGAAATTTTCAGATTGGTACAGGTTAAAGGGAAGATTGGATTCGCTGAAATGTATAGGACTTTTAATATGGGAATCGGCTTGTGCGTAATCGCACCTCGCGCTTCCGCTGAAGCCATAGTCTCGAAGTTCGAAAAATATCGGATGATAACTTCCAAAGTCGGGTCAGTAGAGAAGCCAGGTACTGGAGAAGTTTCCTGTGAAGTTCGTAACAAAGATACCAGACTTCGATGAAATTGAGAAAACTTCGACCTCTTACCTTCGCAGGCCAAAATTGAGCAAAATCTCAACTGGAACAACAATTAATATTCCTATAGTCGAATAGTTTGTTGCACCAGATATGACCGGGTCGAATTTAGTCGAAATCTCAGGAACAGAAGATCCACTTCAATATGACCTTGCTTGCAAGGAAATCGCAAGAAGAATAAGCAAGGTGGACGAGTCCAGATTGCCCATTGCATCAAATATTTTGAGACAAGTTTCGTCGGAGTTCCATCTGAAGCACCTCCCTCGTCGCCACGATTTTATGAAGTATTTGCCAGAGAACTGTTCCTGGAGGAACTTGTTAAAGATAAGACCGGTAAAAACAGCCTCAGGTGTTACTGTCGTAACGGTAATGGCCACACCCTTCCCATGTCCTCAAGGGAGGTGTATTTATTGTCCAGGTGGGGTTGAGTTCAATACTCCTTTGAGTTATGTAGGGTCGGAACCTGCCACGAAAATAGCTCAAGCTCTTGAATACGATCCCTTTGAACAGATAACCACTAAGTTGAATACGCTTGAGATAAATGGTCATGATACGGGCAAGATAGAACTAATCATAATAGGCGGGACTTTTCCTTTTATGACGGAAAAGTATCAGCATGATTTTGCAAAGGGTTGTTATGATGCACTCAATTGTGATATGAAAATAGGACCATCAGCCACCCTTCAAGAGGCCATGAGCGTCAACGAAAAATCAAATCACAAATGTGTCGGACTAACAATCGAGACAAAACCTGATTACTGCAAGCGAAGCCATATCGAAATGATGCTAAGTCTGGGGGTAACAAGAGTTGAAATCGGCGTTCAATCGCTTCGAAATGAAGTTTTCAGGCTAACTAACCGAGGGCATAACTTAGATGACGTAATAGAATCATTCAAGATTGCAAGAAATGCTGGATTTAAAATAGTTGCACATATGATGCCAGGTCTACCCGGTTCATCTCCTAAAAAAGACCTAGAAGACTTAGAACAGCTTCTCTACGACCCTCGCTACAAACCGGACATGCTAAAAATATACCCTACGCTAGTATTAAAAAATACAGGATTACACAAGATGTATTGTAGTGGACGGTTTACTCCATGCACTGACGAAGAGATGGTAAAAATACTTGTTGAATTGAAAAAGAAAATTCCTCCTTGGATCCGGGTTATGAGGATACAAAGGGAGATAGAAACAAATGATATAATAGCTGGTCCAAAAGAAGGTAACCTTAGACAAATAGCCTTAGAAAGATTGTACTCAGAAGGGCATACATGTAAATGCATCAGATGCAGAGAGATAGGATTAAGATCGAAAGGCGGTTTTGATCAACAATCCTTTAGGTTAGTTAGATTGGATTATGAGGCAGCAGGAGGGCAAGAAATTTTCTTGTCTTACGAAACAGACGATGGATTAGCGTTATTGGGCTTTCTAAGATTGAGAAAAGTTACCGGATCCATTGAATCTGAGCTTAATTCGTATGAGTGCCACGGTAACCGCACTCAAGTTGTAGCTGTTGTAAGAGAGCTTCACGTCTATGGCCAGACGCTTAGTGTCGGAAGAAAAGCAAACAATCTGTCTTGGCAGCATAGAGGTCTAGGCCGATTGCTTATGGCCGAGGCAGAGCAAATAGCTAAATGCGAGTTTGGCGTGGACGCCTTATCAGTGATTAGTGCTGTAGGAACAAGAAAATACTATGAAAAACTGGGTTATAGTCGAGATGGGTATTATGTTACCAAATCACTAAAGTGAATTTTTTGAATTCAGACGCATTCATAGGGAAAGGTACTTGGCTTGACAAGGTTGCATACGAGTTAATTGAGAGAGAAAAAAGGTTAAACAGGACCCTTTCTAGAATTAGAGTAGAGAGTGGCCTCGGAGCATCAGGAATTCCCCATTTGGGAAGTTTAGGGGATGCCGTAAGGGCGTACGGCATCGCGGTTGCATTGAAAAATATGGGTTACGACGCGCAGCTCTTGGCTTATTCGGATGATATGGATGGGCTTCGTAAAGTCCCTTCGGGTTTGTCGAAGGATTTGACCTCATACATAGCTAAGCCAGTTTCAAGCATCCCTGATCCGTTTGGATCTTGTCACTCATCATATGGTGCGCATATGACTGGGCTCTTGCTTGACTCCTTGGATCGGCTTGGTATAAAGTATACCCATATTAGCGGCAAGTCGACTTACAAACGCGGGCTCCTCGTGAATCAGATCGACTTGATTCTCAAGAATCATGAAAGGATCGGAAAAAGTATCTCCCAAATTGTTGGACAAGAGAAGTACGTGCGATCCCTTCCTTACTTTCCTATCTGTGATAAATGTGGTAGAGTATATGTCGCATCTCCGAAAGAGTATTTCTCTGACAAACATTTGATAGAATACAAATGTGAGGGGACTAGAATAGGAGATGTACACATAGAAGGATGCGGTTACCATGGTGAAACGCGCCTGGAAGACGGAAAAGGAAAGCTACCTTGGAAAGTGGAATTCGCCGCTCGATGGCAGGCCTTTGACATCAGGTTTGAGGCATATGGGAAGGATATTTTGGATTCGGTGAGAATAAATGATTGGATATCAGATGAGATTTTACAGTTTGCGCACCCCACGCATATTAAGTATGAAATGTTCCTAGATAAACAGGGAAAAAAAATTAGCAAATCGTCGGGAAACGTTTTGACACCTCAAACATGGTTAAGATACGGTACTCCAGAATCGCTTCTTCTATTATTGTACAAACGCATTTCCGGTACTCGACATGTAGGCATAGATGATGTTCCAAATTTGATGGACGAATACGATTTCCTAGAAGATGTTTTCTTTGGTGACGTAAACGAAGAGAATATTGCTAAGCGTACAAAATTAAGAGGGATTTATGAATACATTCACCAAATGAAGCCTCCGTCCATCCCTTCCATGCACGTTCCTTATAGAATATTAGCACAACAGGCACTTTTGTTCAGAGAAGATGAAAAATTGGTGAACAAAGTATATGATCGATTGGTAAAGTACCGGTTGGTAAAGAATAAGAGCGAGTCGCTGATTATGAAGATACGACTGGCATCGAACTGGGCAAATGACTATCTTTTAACAACGCTTGTGAGTGCAAACGTAAATGTTTCTAGGACAGAACAGGAGGCACTGCTTGAACTGATACACTATCTAAAGAATTTGAAAGTTATAGATGAAAAGGGCGAACTTGCCATTACTATTCAATCAGAGATATTCTCGATCGCGCAAAAGAAGGGGCTCCAACCAAAAGGATTTTTCAAAGTGCTCTATAAAATATTAATTAATGCAGAGAAAGGGCCACGGCTGGGAAATTACATAGCAGACATGGGGATAAAGTGGGCCTATGAACAGCTTGATAACTTTCTCACTAGATCACCGCAAGAAACCAAATGAGGCAAGAACAGCAGCATTTGAAAAATTATAAAACACGGCAAGAAGGATCCGATATGCAGATGTCTCAATGTACCCACTGATTGAACTACTCGAAGTATAGGATACCATATTCTGATCCTTGCCAAGCACCTGTTTCTAAATTACCTCCATTAGATTGGAACATCCAAATCTAAAGCGATAGCCTGTTATGTATAATAAAACCTTTGAATTTCCTCTTTACTTAGGCCAGTCAAGATTTTAACCCAATTTCAGTCTCTCACAGAGCCCGGCAATTTCAAATTTTATTTATGTTTTAGTTATTTAGACGGAGGCTATATTAGCTTCTGTACTGACAAAAATATTGTCGTTGCTATTCTGAACGTGCATAGAAGGGTTTTTCCAAAAAAATTCGTCCAGCAGATAAAATTGTTATGATTGGCATATAAACGACTTTTGAAATATCAAAAATCTTTAGATTTTGGAATTTTACTTAATATAGAACTAGAAAGTCAGTACACTTGCGGCAAACTTTGTTGCCAATTCCGAATGACGTTAACCGCCCAGGGAACAAATAATTTGGCCCTCCTTGGTTTAGAATAATTATTTATCAAGGGCCTCTACAAGATACCTGACTCACGTAGTTTTTGAGGAAGATATGTTTCAGCCAAATATCTGAAACCATGCTTAAAGAAAGCATCAAGTTCACATTTTTCCTTATTCTTGAGAAAGAGATTCAATTCTTTTTGCCATTTCTTGTCCTTTAGCCATTGTTTCTTTTTCATGTCGTTGGCCCTGTTTAGATCCTCGTCAGATGCCGTAAGTCGAGCAACTTCGGGAATGTTATAATCATATATATCAGAAAACATCATACCCAGTACCTTCGCATCTGGCGTGACTAGTCTATCACTATCGTAGCTCAGGGACTCACTACCAATTTTGTACCTCAATGCGATCCCCAATCCCCAAGGGTCTGCGTCTGCAAATACCACAACTGGTTTTTTCCATACTTCATTTAAGGTCTTCACCATCATCCTTGTTGCCCTATCAGGCTCCCCGGACCCTGTCATCAAAATGGCATTATATTTTTGAATGAATCCAGATTTTCTAATATTATTCAAAACAGTGTCCTTCTCAACTACCATCACAAAGTCAGCTTTGACGTCAACTATTTCTACATCCATGATATTTGTAGGAATCAATTGTGATGTTGCACGACTTCCGAGGTTACAATCTATTATATCCCCTCCAACACGTAGTAAGATGGGACCTGAAATCATTCCCTTAGGTTTTGATGTAACAGAAAACTCTTCACGTGGAACTCCAGTTAATAATTCAACAGCCTTGATAGCATCGTCTGATGCATCTTGGCTTGTCCAGAATTTTTGCTTGTTCTTTTCATCTCCTACTGTGCTAAGGGTTGCGTAGTACATTCCTCTAATAGTACTCTCCATTTGCTCATCCAACAATTTCCTAACAGCATTGGACATTACAATATACTGTGAAAAGGTTGGAATTTTTTTAGTCGTATCAGGACTTATGTGGACTGTCTTCGCTCCTACCGTAAGCATTCTTTTCTCTTCTGACCAAACCGTGTTATCATAACCAATCTTTGTTATGTCGAGAGAAGGCATTTTTTTTTCTGAAAGGACAACATCACAAATATCCTTCATAATTAGCCTTATCTTTTTTATCGTCTCTTTATGGCGTCTGTCCATAGCCGCCATGACTAACCCAATTCCTCTGAAGATGTCATGAAATTCTCGATTTTCTCCTGCGTACTGTCCACACGCTTCATTTTCAAAGATTTACTTGACTTAGTGACCAAATATGCTTTTTTAGATCTCGAACTCTTATGCTGTCCTCGAACATTATGATGCTGTTCTGGTACTGCATGATTCTCAGCGTTTGCCTTAAGTGATCGCGGGTGAGAGACTTCCTTCTTGACATGTCTATCAACCAAAGTCAAAAAGCTGCTCGTCAGATCTTCAGCGCTAACATCAATAGATTCAGAAATTGCATCTACGATCAAAGGTATATAATACTTGTAAAGTTTTAGTCTATTCTCTGCATCCTTCAAATGCATTTCATGCCGTATCTGCTTACTCACTTTCCTGTAAAGGTCACTAAGACAGGCTTTCATGTATTTTTTCAATTCACCTTCTGATGCAATGCTCTCCTTTCCTGCAGTCTTGTAAGGTATTTTTGTAGAACATATATGGAAAAAAATATGAATAGGAAGAAGATCTATCGCACGATCCGATCGAGAATCGAGACCGCTGAATTGCTCTTTAACTTGTTTCTTAGATACACCCATTTTGTTTAGTTCTACTTCCGAAATTACTTCCCTAGCTACGTCAGATCCTTCATCATAAAGCAATGGTATCTTGTTCGCAAATCTGTAGAGCTTGAAGTAAGAAAGATTACCACCGTATGCAAGTCCGCATTCTACTATCGTTGGTCTATTGTTAATAATGCATGCACGTGATGAATATCCCGTTAGTGTGGGTTTCATCTCTCTTGTTGATATTTTTGGCTGTAAGTTGTCATGTGAAATCGCGTTTTCTTTCCTAGTAAAGATAGCTCTCTCTGTATTCATTCCTACTGTAAAGATTCGTTCTCCAATTGGGCTCAAATGGTCTACATTAGGGGATTGAAATTTAGTTTGCCTGCAAATATTTACAATCTTGATCAGCTCGTGCTCACTGTATTTATCAGCCTGTTTTGCTTCAATACCTGCATTTCTGATAATTTCTTTGGCCTTATCAAATGATAGCTTTTGAAAAGAATTGCATAATATACCTTGTATCGTCGTCTTCTGGAGAGCATGATTCCCAATTGCCTTCTTGAGTGTCTTTAAATCCATGTCTGCTGGGTGTGGAAGGACCTCCTTGGCGGGTTCAGGCATAATATTGGTTCTCCTATCAAATGTAATCTTTCCATCGTCCGTTGAAAAAGATATCACAGCATAGGGATTTACAATGCTGGTCTGACTTATATAATCATATATTTTATTCTTGGTAACCGGGGAAAGCCGTCCTCTTAAAACTGCTTCTATCCGAAAGCCAGATTTTCCTTTAATAATAGATTCCTTAGGCTTAGTATCACGCCTTGTCAATACTATTGGTTTATTGGTACCTATATCAGTGCGTAACTCAAAATAATATTCGCTGGTCTCTTCAACTGATTTTGACCATACTTTAAGAGGATGATCCGTATCTTTTGTAGAAAACGCTGCTATCATTTTAAGGCCCACGCCGAATAAACCTCGCTGCTGTAGTTCGACATACTTACCTGAGGTTAGAAATGAACAGACAGCTATCGAGACTTTATCCGAACGGATCCCAATCCCATTATCTTCACATGAAATCGACCACAAATCATTTAGAGGATCTACTAATTTGAGCGATACTGCTATTTTTGGCAAGATCCTTTCTGCCTCACATGAATCGAGGGAATTCTCGATGAGCTCGCGTATAGCCATATACAAAATTCGCTCTCCAGTAAATCCTGCTAAGGCAGAATTATCTACGAAGAACTCAGATTCAGCCTTTCTACTAAAGTTGATCTTGGCTTTGCTTTTTGTTTGAACAACCGATGAAGTTCCCAACTGCACTGTCCTAGACGAATCCATTTCAGTAATGTTCTTAGATTTCAAACATTTTCAGTAGTTAGCGAACTAGATTTAACCTTTTACCGAGATTCGATTTATCCTATAACAAGTTTAGCACGTCGTCTTCGTTTTCAACGTGAGATTCGATGAGATCGGGTTGCACGCCATTATTGTCTAACTGCCGAAGAATTTGAATAGGAAGAGCGAAGTATGGACTAAGTTCTGAGCATTCAAGTTATCCAAGATGGGCGTACGAGAGTTAATAGCTGACGTTGCCCTGTGCAAAATATACATTTGATCGATCGGCCCAATTGCCAAATGAAGGATGGAACTTGATGGTTAGTTTACAACCAATGACACTAGATTTGAGCCTAAGATATCTACAAAGGTAACAGAAAAGGATGCATCGACTGGTCTATCTGATTGATATTTAGGTTGCTCGTTTCGAAAATATTAAGAAAAAACCCAAAATCTAATGAGTCTCTTCAAAAAATTTGAGTACCATTTAACATAACCTAGGGAATAGCCGAAATCATTAGAATCAGGCAGGCGTCTTGCAAGGCTTCATGGTTCTTTAGATCATTTCTGACAGTGTTCTAAAAGCTGTTGATACATACAACATTTCGATTACGATGACTATGACAGGAGCTGGAAGATCAATAAACCAAATGAGATGAGAGCCCTAGATGGGATTTGAACCCATGGCCTAGGGTTTACGAAACCCTCGCTCTGCCAGCTGAGCTACTAGGGCTCAAGATTTCTGTTGGGGACATTTTTATTTAATTCTTCACCTCTATAAACTGTGACTAACCGATATCCAGAACACGAATAAATAGTTGAGTGATAAAGCACTTACAATGAAAGTATCCATTTCAGGAATCAGAGGTGAGTATGGAAATGATTTGCTATCAACCGATGTGGGTAAGTTCACCAGATCTTTTGCGGCGACGTTAATAAAAAGCAGTAATTCCTGTATTGTCTCGAGGGATACTCGACCATCGGGTCAAATCTTAGCTTACGCAACCTTAACCTCGCTATTGGAACAAGGAGTCCAAGTATTTTACCTTGATATTGCCCCTACTCCTATCACATTTAGGGAAGCAAGAAAACATAAAGGTGGAATAATAATAACTGCTTCACATAATCCCTTGAATTGGAACGGGCTAAAATTCATCTTGAATGGGAGAGGAATATCTGAGCAAGATTTAGAAAGTATACTTGCATATAAAGAGCTTCGTCCAAGTACACCAGGATCAGTATTTCGAACTACTTCCTCATATGTGGATGATGTATTGAACTTTATGCAGGACAGAAATCATTCTTATAAAAAAAGGATAGGACTAGATCCCGGTGGTGGAGCCGCTTGTAGGCACGTAAACATGTTATTTCATGAATTAGGCAACGATTATTTAGCTATTAATGATGCTTACGGTATATCCTCAAGGGGTACCGATCCAACGGTTGAAAACCTGCACGAGTTAGGTTCATTAGTAACGAATAATAAATTATCACTTGGGTTTGCTTTTGACCTAGATGGAGACAGGGTAGTCGTAGTAGATAGATACGGTAGAAAAATGGAGCCAGATGCAACTCTGTTACTGTGTGTTGGTGCAGCAATTGACCAAGGTGCCCGGAAATTTGTTGTGAGTTTGGACACAAGTCTTGCTCTAGAGAAATTTATCAGGTATTCAGGGGGGCAGATCGTTTACTCTAAAGTAGGAGAAGCGAATGTTGTTAGCAAAATGATAGAGACAGGTGCTGATGCAGGAGGTGAAGGAAGCAGCGCTGGCTACATTTCTCCCAACTTCAACATGTGTAGAGATGGATTACTAGCAAGTGCTTTGATCTCAGGCTTAGAAGAAGAAAAACAAGAGAAATACCTTCATTTCATTAGAACTTACAAACAGCAAAGATCTAAGATCTATGTTCCTAATTCAGCGAAATTCAAAATTATCAACGAGTTGGTTGAGCCCCTACGAAAAATCGCTACTGAAACCATCCTTGACGATGGTATAAAGGCTCTGTTAGATGAAAATTCATGGATTCTAGTAAGACCATCAAATACAGAGGATATCTTGAGGATTTCAGTCGAGTCGACCGTAAACAAAACTCACGATTTGTTCGAGTTTATAAAAGCAAAGGTAATCGCCATTAATGAGAGAATCAAGGGAACAGCAGATAATTAACATTCTATCTTCCCAGCTTCGTCTCCAGAAGCAACCATTCCCTCTAGATGATGTAGCGCTTATCGATTTGGGTAGGACGAAGCGACCTCTACTGCTGGCTTTCAAATGCGACATGCTGGTCGGAAGTACTGACATACCACCTTTTATGAAATTGTGGCAAGTCGCCAGAAAAAGCATAGTATCGTGTGTAAGCGATTTCGCCGCAAAAGGGCTTACACCGTCAGTATGCATCCTTTCCTTGGGTCTTCCCCGATCAATCTCACTTTACAACATCAAAGAGTTGACTTACGGGTTCAGGAGGGCCTCCAAAGAGTTTGGAATTAACATCATAGGGGGCGACACTAATCATAGCAACGAATTTACGATAGATTGTTCGATGTTTGGTCATTCGAATCTTCCAATTTCTACGATACCAGCTCAGAGCGGAGCAAAGCCTGGAGACGTAATTGTTACCTCAGGAGTCTTTGGACAGACTGCAGCAGGTCTTAAAATAGTATTGAATAATGCAAGGGTAAAAAAACAGAACAAAGCCAAATATACGTCGTCCGTGATGCTTCCCAAACCAAGACTAAAATTTGGGATTTCTCTTCGGAAATTTCTTTCTTCCTCTATTGATTCTAGTGATGGTCTAGCCAGCTCATTGTATCGACTAGCGATTAAGAGCAATGTGGATTTTCATGTTGAAAGTATTCCTATTGCTTCTGGGATAGATGAGTTTGCCTCTGAGAATGGGATCCGTAGTAAGGAGTTGGTAATGTATGGGGGTGAGGAATTCGAAATAGTAGGAACCATTCCTATAGGCCGATTGAGTAAAGCACGACAAGTAGCGAGGACTAAAGGGTTGAAATTAATTGAAATAGGTAAGGTATTAAGGGGGACGGGGAAGGTCTTCTTGACGAGGAAAGATGATATTCCTGAGGAAGTGGAAAACAGAGGCTATTCAGACTTGTGAATTCGGCACAATTACAATACGATGCATGCCAAAGTACCATATCTACATGTAAAACTAAGGCTTCTGAACTTATCCCATTGACTGAGGATGGAAATGTCCAATTCGGAAATTGATCCTCCCTTTACGAATTAGATTCTCTATTGAAATTAACGGCAAGGAAAAACTGAAGTAAACGGCGTCAAAGCCAATCTACATATGCAACTCGATGCACTACATTCATATTGATCTGCTAAACGATATCTTCCGAACTATGAGTGATCAAGCTAACGAAATAGTCCAATATAAGTGGGGGGTTGCACACATTTTCAGCAGCTATAATAATACTTTGGTGCATATTACGGATCTTAGCGGGGCTGAAACGATTTCGTTTAGTTCAGGTGGGAGACATGTTACTGCTGATCGATATGAATCTTCGCCCTATGCCGCGATGAAGTCCGCGGTGGCCGCAGCTGATATGGCCAAAACAAAAGGGATTAACGCTCTTCATATTAGGGTAAGGGCCGTGGGCGGAGTGGGACCGAGAATTCCTGGCCCAGGTGCCCAGGCAGCAATTAGAGCTTTAGCGAGGGCAGGCTTTCGAATCGGTAGAATAGATGACGTTACACCTATTCCCCATGATACTACTAGAAAGCCAGGTGGCAGAAGAGGACGAAGAGTCTAGCAAATGAGCTCCTTCTTTTTCTTATTAGTAAATAAGATATAAAAACGCCGCATTGGCTTGCTAGTTTCCTATATCAATTGAGTAGGTGCTGCTAATGACCTCAGGACGAAACGCCTGCTGATTTGGTAAATTTCTGAATTGCACCCTGACTGTCTCTCGATACGGATCAAGAATAATCTCGGAGTCTTGTGGCGACCCCGCAATGTAGAATTTGTGGTGAAAGCATATAGGTACTGAATTGCTTCTTATAGAATCTGGGACTTGGGGATCAATGATTATTTGGTTATCAACTAAGTTGATGCGCATCCCTAGAAATAGTTCGCGGACAGAGTAGACATACATTGCCAACGACCATGCTTGCAAAATACATGAATTGAATGGTTCTGGCCTATCCCCTCTGTAAGTCTCTGCGAACATCCCGTTCTCAGACAGTATTCTCTCCGCCATAGACTCGATATAGTAGAGCGCTTGTTCTTTACGTCCGTACTTTGTCTCAACGGCAGCCGCCCAGCCGGTGACAAGTGGCCAGATTGCCCCATCATGATAAAGACTTGGGTGGTATTTTGGATCGAGAGAGCTAAGGGTTCTTACGCCCCATGGTGTAGTAATGTCACTTTTTTCAATCCTTCTTAGTACTGATTCGGCATGAGTCTTTACATCAGTAACCCCAGTCATTAACATGACAAGAGCGTTAGGTCTTATACTAGCATCTTTAGTACCATTTCTCCTTATAGTATCAAAATAGAATCCCTCTTTGTTGTCCCAATATTCAGACTCTATTTTTTGCTTTAAGTTAAATGCACCCTTTTCCCACCTCTTCAGATGTAATTTGTCATCCATGATTTTCGCCAGATCGATACCAATATGCAAGCTTTCGTAGAATAGAGCTTGGACGTCGTTGGCACTCTTCCTTCTATCTATATGGTCCATCCAAGTAGAATCCTGAATAGGTAGTTTTTCTGCAACACCGGTGAAACCATGTTCAATCAATCCATCGCCGTCAATATCTTTACTAAACCCACAGTTGATCAAATCAACTATATTGTTCCACCTTTTCCTAAGGTAACCAATGTTTCCAGTTGAATACACATATTCTCTGATACTCCAAGGAAAGAGGAAAGTGGAGTCGGCCGATCCATAAGTAGTGCTATGCAGAAAAGCCTTACCGCTTATAATCATAGGAAGCTCACCTTTAATTGTAGTTCTAGTTGTTCTCCTGGCTTGATGTTTTAAAAAATTCTCTAAGACAGACAAAACAAATTCATAATCTCCGATCGAGAGGTAACCCTTTAATGACCAACCTGTATCTCTAGCCCAATAGTTTGGAAATCGAGGTAAGCCTGCACAAATACCGGGGCCAAGCTCGTCATATTCTGCTTTGAGATACTCCATTCCTGTTTTTGCCTTCTCAAAGGCTTTGGCAATTTTTACAATAGTCGGGTTTTGCTTAGAATTTGGCTGGATATCTAGCGTATTTGATGAAATAGCTAGGTCGAAATGTTCTTGCGTTTCTTGTAAAAGCGGTTTGTAATTGTCTCTGATGGTTTGAAATTCATCGAGACATTCTCTAGAACTATTGAAACTTCCGGCTGCAATCAAAGCGATTTCGCTTGTTCCTCCGGCGGGAATCTTGATATCATATGATAGTTCTAGATCATTATCGAAAGTATCGACCAGGATTCGAGATGGTTTCAGTTCCTTAGGAGCAATACCAATAGTTCCAAAGTAGTGGGCGATTCCTTTTCTTGCTGCAGTCTGCACTTGAAGACAATTTTCGTTCTCAATGAACTTAGAAGAATTGCTCTGGGAAATGGCTGCTAGTCCGTAGCTGGTAATATTACCATCTATAATAAAATGAATGCGTACCTTACGCTTTGCCTTAAGAGATCGCTTTCTGGGACTCAACTTTGGGAGATCTATACTTCTGTCAATTAATTCAAGAATTGTCACGAATCCTTTTCGTTCAGTTGGGACAAACAACTTTCTTTTCACTTGAAGCCCGGCCAACTCATGTCTAGTTGAAAGCACGCCTTTCTCATGTCTTGAGGAGGCAACGAAATTGGGAAGCTTTTTTCTCACTTGATCTTCAATTGAAAGCTCTACAATAATTCTGCCAAATGCCCGTACTGGAGGTACATATAACCCACCGTTGTCATATCTGACCCCCATCCATGTCCAATTGGCAGAAATGGAACCATTGGAAGAACAAACAATATATGCCTTCTTTCCAGATAAAATAAGAGGAGATGTGAAATTCTTGAAGATGGTATCTTCATTATTGGTATCGTATATGAGATCTTCCAATATGTTTGATGGAATTAGAATTTTCTCTCTTTGTTCACCAACATAGTCGATAAGTGTAAAGGGGATAATTATTTGTTCAAAACCCTCCAATTTGCTTAGGATTACGATCTTATGCTTTTTCCCTTGTGGCAACCCTTCTTTACTAATAATAAGAAACCTTGCGCTCTGGAAAGGTCTAAATGGAAGTGGGCGGTTTTCTGAAATTGACGCTGCATTCACCATGTCTTCTGTAGTTGCTACGAAGATAGATTTCTTGGGATAGGGTATCTCATTGACATAAATGTCCAATGATACAACATTTCCTCCCAAAGGAACCGGAGGGTTTAGCAAGGAAAATATGAATCCATTATACTTGTCTTCTCCCGTGACAATGGTCACATTCCTTAAACTTCCTTCAATATAAGAGAGTAAAGTATGTGTTTTATCTAGTGTTCTAGCCATACTTGATCATCCCTGACTAGAACTTGTTCGAAGTAATAGAGCATATAAAAGTATTCAAAGACAATAACGTTTACAAATAGTACTTCTTAATATTGATTGGATCCTAGATATGGGCTCAGTTGGACATATGATTGGAGAACGATGACCCTGTTCTTGTCTGCTGCTAAAGAGAAAAATTTGGGTTAAACGGATGATTTGACGAGAATAATAATTTGGTTGTCATCAACAACCTACGTGTTGATATCAGATCGCCGACTAGAATAATGGGTGTACTTAATGTCAGCCCTGAATCATTTTACAAAGGCTCGGTAAAAACGTCAAGACATGATATTGAAAATACAGCGAGTAGTATGGAAGTTAGCGGCGCAAGCCTTATTGACATAGGTGGGATGTCAACAGCTCCTTATTTAATGACGGAAATTTCAATCAATGAGGAAACAAAGCGAGTAGCGGAAGCTGTTAGTCTAGTAAAAAGGTGTTGTAATTTGCCGATATCAGTTGACACACCAAGAGCTGAAGTCGCAGAGGAAGCAATAAAGAGAGGCGCCTCACTCGTTAACGATGTAACAGGGCTAAAATTTGACAAGAACATGGCTAATATGATCGCCGGCTATGGAATCCCAGTTGTAGTTGGAGCATATAGCAAAGATCGCATATCTGGAACTCTATCTTCCACTCTTAAAGCATTACGTGAAAGTCTGAAGTTAGCCAAAAATGCTGGAATTGCTGAGAACAAAATCATAGTGGATCCATCTATTGGCTTTTTTAGAAAGGAAATTACAAATAATTTTAGTACTAGGGTGGCAGCCTTGTCTTGGCACGCTCGTGACCAGCAGATAATAAGGAATCTGAATAAACTACAATGTCTTTCTAAACCGATCTCAGTTGGAGTTTCAAGTAAATCCTTTATGGGAGAACTTTTCAAATTGAAGCTTGATGATAGGCTAGTTCCTGACCTCATTTCGGAACTGAAATGCTCACTAGCAGGTGCAAAAATATTGCGGACTCACCATGTCAAAGAAACCTCACTTGCCCTTAAAGCATGCAAATTGTTCGGAATTGGCAGACGAAATTTTTTTTAACAACGGACACTGCAAAAAACCAAGCCTATTGTAACAGGTCGGGACCATATGTTCTTCCCTTGGTGACCTGTTTTGAACACTACTTCATATTGACAAATCTGTAGCACCTTAAGCTGAATTTTTATCTTTGGCCAAAGGAATAAGATCTAAAGATTTCCCCATAAACAAATCAGTTTTCACGACTGTTTCATAAGGAACAGAATTATCAATCGTAATCGCTTATTCAGCTGCTGTTTCTAATTCGATTACTGGACAATACATGAGTTTATTCTTGCCTCGGCCGAGGCGATACGGACAAACACAAGGCGTTCGTAACAGTAGTAACAACTAATTATATGCCAGTCTTATGTAAACACGGAATACAGAAAAGGTACAAGTCAATTGCAAATTGATGGATGAAATCCATGTGATTAAACGTTCAAACCATGTTAGCAGGAAGTACGCAGCATATTGACACAATTTGAATAAATCATTTTTGGGGGTGGGCACAAGTTAACGGCATCACTTTAAGGCCTACATCGGCACTTTCTTCAAATTATCTGTTTTGGCATATTTCAAAAATGCAGTAGACAAGTCGACACCAGTAATGTTGGCTTGTGACAGATTTGATTCAACAAGTATCGTCCTTGTTAGAATGCAATAGGAGAGATCCGAATTACTCAAGTTTGACCACATCAAATTTGTTCCTGTTAAATCTGCGTGAGGCATGTTACACCTACTTAAGTCAGAATACATCATTAAAGCGGAAGTCAGATTAGACTTCTCGAAGTTGGCCTTTGATAAGTCTGATTGCACAAGGTTGGCTTGGCATAAATTCGAATTAGAAAAATTGCAACCAACGCAAGATACTCCATTCAAAAGAGCGCCAGAAAGATCGAGATTGGATAAATCGGTTCCGTCTAGGTTGAGTTTAAGGATCAAATTTTTCAATCGCCATTCATTGAATTCATTAATTCTGTGACTTCTGAGAAAAGTCGAAACAACAGATTGAATGTTAGAGGACATGTGCTAAACTTAAAATCTCCAATAAACGCATCCTAATTTATCGCTACCATAATAGAGTGAAGGACCGGACTTAAGCAAGGCGGACTGTCTAAGACACCACGATCCCTGCATTTAGCTATCTAAGCCCCGGGATCTCCAATAACTTAGAGGAAGGGAGGTTGATGAGATTCTCTTGCCTATCATCCTTAGATATCTCTTCAAATTCTATGGTGATCTCAACTGGTCCTTTAAATCGTTCACTAATTTCGTTGGCCAATTTCGCTATTTCATGAGGAGCTGTGAATTCCTTTGATCCGTTGAGAAACACTCGGCTTTGGCGGCGCAAGATTTCTCCTCCGAAGTTATCGTGCAACATTTCAATCAATTCATCTACTATGTTCTTTGGAACATCATTATAGTAAATTGCTAACCCATGAACAGGTTCCTTGTCATACGGTGTCCCATATCTATACCAAAAAACTCCGAAATGCTCGTACTCTCCTTGCAAGCATTTAATCTCCCAATGATTAGCCCTTTCTAATGGATAAGTCGCCACAAACAAGTCTTCAATTGTGAGTCGCCAATACCTAATCCGCATGTTAGAATCTGCTATTAATTCGGTATAATAAGGTGATGCCGTTTACAAAGCCAATGCATACAGTCAAATACCGAAAAGTACCTCACTTTTGTTCTTTTTTTCGGATAACTAATTCAAAGATTTAGGGTTCATCAGACGGAGAATCGATGGTATTTGAAAAGTCTAGAACCCAGATCTCTTTACATAAATATGTACAAAACTGCAGCTCATCACTTAAATCATAAAAGTGCAATGAAAGGAAAGAACGACAGATTAGGTATCTGTTTAGGTTTTTCTTACCATAAATCCGTTCCCAGCCCTTCTCATAAAGATTTAGAATTTAATGTTAATGATCATTAGACCTAACAGGTCATCCTTCCTATTTTAGAATATTTGTACATTGACACATTGAAAAGAACCAGAGCGTAGGATCCTCTATGGTTCAGGTTAATTAGCTTTCTGCAACTTGGTCCCTATATCATAATATATATGGAAACTGAGGAATAATCCTTAAAGATAATTGAACCACAAACAAAATACTAAATTTGATCACAAATCACCACGTATTGGATTACTTCACGAAATGGAGAAGCATTTTGATAATAGCGATATTGAGTACTTCAAACAATTGCTTCATCATGAAGACAATGTAATCAGAACAAGAGCAGTATGCATACTTGCTGAAATAGGCGGTAGGGGAATCGTAGATGCTATAAGTGACACTTTGACTAATGATAAAGACTCGTTGGTTAGACATGAGGCAGCTTTTGCGTTGGGACAGATGGGGTTCACTGACGCATTGACTACGTTGTCCCATTCAATTACTTCAGATCCTAGCATGTTTGTCAGGCACGAAGCTGCTATCGCAGTAGGCGTCATCGGTTCAGAGCGAGGGAGAGATCCGCTCCAGCAGGCATTATCTGATGAAAGCCAGGAAGTCCGTGAATCAGCAAAGATAGCTCTTGCTAATCTAGACTATATTTCGAGTATTAAGAGTAAAGGAAAATTCGCCAGGTTGACAGGCGGATGAGAGGGATCTTCCTGATTTTTCGGCCCGACGAAAATCATCTAATGACGAAGGTTATGTAAGAATAACTTTCAAATCAGTATTCTTCTGAGCATTTTTTATTTCCAAGGCAATCCTTCTACCCATACTCATTGGATCATCATAGATAAGGCAAGAATAAGGCGAACCCATCACATATAGGTTGGTGCCCGCAACAATCCTCGCAGAAAATTCAAAAGTAACGAAATTCCCTAACGCATCGCAGACGCCTTCAAGGCAAAATGGACCTATCATACCTGGAGGAACCAGCTGTTTGGCGGCCTGCACAAAGTCCTCACCCATCGAAAACACTTTTCCCAGTAAAGACTCTCTTAGGACGAGAGGGAAATTTCCAATTACATTGTACGACGAGGTCTGAATTCCTATCCCCAATTGATGGCTGGCCGGTATCCTACCCAGTCCATCTATATCAGTTTCGTATCTTCTGTCAACGCCAAGGAATTCTAGCTCATTGTTGATTGCAGAATAAAAATAATGAAGATAGACCGGAACTCCCTTTACATATTCCTGAATATATAGATCATCTTCACTCTTGATTACATTCTGCTTAATTAGATCACGTGCCCCATTTTCAAAAGTTTCCCTATTCCAAGCTAAGAAATATCCTCTCCCTCCAGCAGCTCCATGTAGCTTCACAATACATAGCCGATCTATGTCGTGCTTCGATTTCACAGTCTGAGGAGTAGCTAATCCAGCATTCATCATCAATTCTTGTTTTAAATTTCTATCTGCTTCCCATCTCAATATCCATTTGTTACCAAAAATAGGTACAGAGAGCTGTTCAATATAGTCAATATCTGAATATGCTATAAGCGATCCGTGAGGTATCAAAATACAATCATTTTCATTAAGATATTCCTGGCATTCTGTGGATATTGTTTCTGAATTCTGTCCAATTTCGAAGATTTCATCTATAAACTTGAATCGCTTGTATAGAGACGTCCTGTCCTTTTTGCACACGAGAATTGTTTTGAATCCTTCATCCTTTGCTCCTTTCATTAATTGCAATGCACAATGAGAACCGATAGTTGCAATGCTTAGATCCTGACTCAGCAATAATACCCAACTTATAGGCAGAGGGTGATTAAAACACTTCGAGAGGGATTAGCTTCAACCGTGAATATGCTTTTTGATAAGGACCCCTTCTATCTTTTCATTGTACTGATGCAGAATAATTCTAAATCGTCATTAATGTTTTAAGGCTACATGTGACAGATTTGTTTACTGTCTGCCGCCAAAAGTAATAAATTCTGCAATCAACTTGATGACGAAAGCGATGCCTCCTACTACTCCTAGTCCAAGTAAGACCAATCGCATATGGGTTACATAGTCGTCTTTGCTAGTCTTTTTCGCTAACTTGAGCGTTTGTATTATCTCAGTAAACTTTCGCTGTACTACGGCCAATTACTTTCAATATTAGACATAGGATTCGGATATTTGAAGATAACGCAACAGAAATCAAAATGCTCTAATTTCTTATTATTATCTTACTATTTGCTGTTGTAGTCCATAGGCGGGGTCCTTATCAGTCCTTTGCATCTCTACAAAGGTTTCAGTATTCTGAATTCCCTCAATTTTCCCTATCAGCTCTATTACAACATTGTGTAATTCCTCCAAGGTTCTGGCATTTACAGTAACAACCATATCAAACCTACCTGTAACCTCAGAAATTGATCTTATCTCCGGAATTTTAAGAAGCTCTGCATGGATCCTCTCTTTTTGCTTAGGATCTCTGTTTATCCCAACGATGGCTCTTACGCTAATACCCAACATACCTTCGTTTATTATAACTGTAAATTTCTGAATTAGATCGCGTTTGGACAAACGCTTGATCCTACTATACAAGACGGATGCATTTACGTCCAATTTCTTACTAAGGCGAGGAACCGAAATGCTAGCGTCGCGAGTGAGCTCGGTCAAGATCTTCATATCCAAGTCGTCGAATCTTTGCACGTTTTACAATCATACTGCAGGTGATCTGATTAATAAATGTAGTTTTTTCGAATATTTCATACTAAAGGTCGGGAGATAACCGAAACCTGGTCAAATTGTTAAATATATTAATTCTCTAAGATCCCCAGCAAAATAGTCAAGATCAAAAACTATAATTTCACCGGATGTTTTTGTATAGATATTGTTTGGGCGTGGGCGCATAAAGCGTGGAGATTACGTTTTTGCAGCACAGAACGAAAATGACTACCGTATTTTAGTCATAGGGAGGGTCCACGAAGTTAATGGGAAAAAGCTATCAGTCCTCGGCTCATTTATCCGTCCTATTGGTTTGATGGAGAGAGTTAAATCTGGGATAGTGCAAGGTAGGCCCGCACAAGTGCTTCATGATCCAGACCCAAATAACTGCATATTTATGCTCATTGACCGGGTGGAAAGTGGGGCTTTCAGCGATGAAATTGATTTAGATAATACTAAGACTACGTGGATAAACGAAAAAAGATACTTCGTGCTTGATGGTTGGATACGCGAGAATCTTCCAGATCTATTCTCACGTATATTCAGGGCCTCGACTGAAGAGGAAAGGCAGTATGCTAGGTCTGTCCTGTTAGAGAAAATGAATTCTCTTTACGAAAGGGACTTGAAGGAACATGTTTATGCGGTCGCAAGGAGCACACGGATTCTATAGGATATTGAAAGTTTTATATTATGGTCAAGCATAGACCAAATTCTACAATGGAATATATGTATGCGGCTTTATTATTACACAAACTGAAACAGGATATAAACGAGGATAATGTAAGGAATGTTATAAAAGCTACCGGAGTAGCTCCAGATGATGTGCGAATCAAGTCTCTTGTTACCGCATTGAGCGAGGTAAATATTGACGAAGCCCTAAAGAGTAGTCCTGTTTCCGTGCCGGGTTCTGCAACATCACCGGCTGCAACCTCGCCTCAGCCTACTGAATCAAAGGAAGAAGAAAAGAAGGAGGAAAAGAAGGAGGAGGAAGCATTGGAAGGATTATCTGCACTTTTTGGATAGATTAACCTTCTGAACTGAAGTAATCTCTATTTTTTTATTTTTAATTAGTGCCGTAAGGTACTTTAGAATATTAATTTAGGCTACGTCATAGCCTTTTTCTTTAACGAGGTTCGAAACACTTCGGGATTGTGCATGAGCATTCAATAGAATTGGTTTTATCGTATCCTTAGTTAGATATTCAACCGATACTGATAAATTCAAAGCTTCCTGTCCCGCTTGAATAATCAATGGCCTCACTGTTTCTGGGGTTAGGTAACCGCATACAATGGCCAGATTCAAGCCCTCAAAAGCTCCTATTGCCATTTCCTTAGCGTAGGCATCCAAATCAATTTTTAGATCCTCTTCTGTAAAGAGGAGACCATCTGCAAGAGCACAGTTTACTGAGATGCCAGCTTCAATAGGCTTTACGTCCAATTTGCTCAAAAGGGAAGCTAATTTCTGAGATATTTGGTCTCCTGGCTTAGCAACACGAGTATCCTTTACCACCCAAATGCTCCCTTGATCAATTTTTGTTGGAACATTAGCTTCTTTAAACTCTGAAAGGACAGGTCCTGGAGTAATACCAGTGTTTCCAGCGGGAACGATGATTTCAGTTGGGGCAATATCACCACCTTTTGCAGGTAGAAATATTTTACTTTTATCAAAAATTAGATTAAGACGGAAAGGATTGGTATTAGTAAAAAGAAGCAAACATTGTCCTTCCAGTCTATTGCTGAACTCAGGGAGTCGAGGAATATCGTCGATCTTTTCAAATGCTCTCTGTACTACTTTATTCTTAACAACCCTCAACTTCATTTCGGCACGAAATTTTTTTCTTAGCTGCATTAATTGACTTGCTCTAACTTTATTCAGATTAGAAAGGGCCAAGGCTTTGTATTCTTTAGGGAATTTCAACATCTCCTGATACATAAGCCTCTTTTTCTTAGGGTAACTCTTTCTGGCGCTACTCATAATATTAGATCCGACCATGGTTATTATCCCGAAATTTCCCTTTTAGAAGTGCTCGTTTTTGCCGGTTTACTCATTGTGAATTTGAAAACGGCGCCGCGTATATTCTTCTCTCCTTGAGGGAGTTTCTTTTCAAGTGCTGAAACTACTGCACTCGCATTGCTAACCAATGAGGAATCGTCCATATTCTCATCTCCAACTCTAGCAGAAACACTCAATTGATTCTTAATTCTCACCCGTATGGAACCTTGAAAGCGGCTGACAATCGATTCGAGAGGTGCGCCGTAGGGCAATGGAGTGGGCATCTTGCCCTTCGGGCCTAGAAACTGTCCAATAGACCTACCTACTGACGACATTAAAGAAGTATCTGACAAGAAAAAATCATGCTTTCTAACCAATTTTCTTGCCTCTCTTTTGTTTGTTCCCAATCGGTCGAGCTCTTGGGGTTCTAAAATTGTCGGAATGCCCACTTTCCGGGCTCTCATTGCCAAGTCTCCAGAGCCAATTAGGCAAATCGCAGATTCATCATTTGATTTATGGGGTAAGCTTACTACTTCGTTTAGACTAAAACCTTTTTTAACGTCAATATCCTTCAGAATAAGCGTCAATTCAGCCGACTGCGTGAAGTGTCGCTTATCCAAGCCATTCCTAGCTTGTTTTATCAACTCCTGCAAATGCTTATCATTTACCAATTGGGTCAGCAAGATTTGTAGGAAGCCTACTTAAAATTGTTTATAATAAATGGCGATGGCACCCTAGGGGTTGTAAGATCACAAGTTCTAGCGGGCCCGGAGGGCTTCGATCCCTCGACTTCCGGCTTTCTTCACTAGGAATAGAAGGCAGGCGCTCTATCCAAGCTGAGCTACGAGCCCAAAGTAAACGAATGCTTTGTGTATATACCGGGTGGTATTCTTCTGCTTTGTAATTTCCAAGGTCCATTCCTTATTAAATTCTTAGTTTTTGCAAAGAAAAAGTCTCACCGTACACCAATTTCAATAGCTACAAATTCGGGCAGAAACTATAGTAGGACTGTATATGGCGTCAGAGGAACAAGTGGGAGACGAAAAGCGGCATGGCCTTGGACAAAATGATGAGCTCGCAAAAAGTATGCTGGGAATTTGGGAGGAAATTTTTAAACTACCAACAATAGGTCCTTTATTTTCCTACTTTGGTAATATCAAGGATGAGAACGCTCAGGTTGCAAACTTGACGGAGACAATATTGAAATCCCAGATTACTCTGGGTCATTATTGGAAGCAGGTAAATCAGGCATATGTTAATGCGGTTTTAAGAATAAATGAGAAGAGCGCTTCTTCACTGCTGGATATTAAAACCAAAAAGGATCTAGATGACTACAGAAAATTAATGATAGATTCCTTTGAGGAGGAGTTTACTCAGTTATTTAATTCTAGGGAATTTGCGGTAACTTATCGAGATTTGCTGGACAAACAAATGGACATATTAAGGCAAATCCAAGCCTCATCTCAAAGAACACTAGGAATACTAAATCTTCCTACAAGAAAGGAATTGGATATGATATCAAAAGATCTCCATGATTTGCGTAAGTCTGTAATGGATTTGAATGAAAGGTTGGAATCAACTGTGGGCAAGATGCAGAGCTAATTAAACCTTGTAATAAATTTAGTGTCTATGACTTGGAATTGGCGGAAGCCATATGGCAGAAATGCAATTAGTTCGAGGGCTAGCAGAAAAAGTGGCTTGCATTCTGGGTCAGAAGAATAGGAGTTAATGGACATCGCAGTAGTCAATATTACTCCGTCCCTTTCTTTCTTCTTAGTATTGGTGTTACGATCACCTGTACTAGATCGCCTTCCTCTATGTTTAGGGCGATCCTTTCAGCCTCAGGGATTGAGATCCTGCCGCCGCTCTGAACAGTAGTTTTGAACATTGCGTTAAAATGCAAAGCATTTTGCATAGTTGAGATATAACTATGCATTGCATCCTGTTGGACTGAAGTCAACTTTTTCATAAATTCCCGTTGGGCTTCATTTCCCTGTTCAACTGCTTTTCTTAAGGCATCAAAAGAGCTGTTATCATTTTCAGTCATTAATAAGGATCAGTTAGGTACATTTATTTAATATTATCACTGAATGCCTCAGAAAGAGCTTACTGCAAGAAATCTAGAACTATTTTCGTAAATTCTTCAGGGTTTTCGATAGGTGGGGTGTGTCCGCAGCCCTTCATAACTTTAGTAGTACATCCTGGGATATCGCCATAGGCAGCCGAATACTGGAAAGGAATCATTTGATCGTGTTCTCCCCAGATACAAAGTGTTGGAACATTTATTTTTGACAATCGGCCAGCAAGATTGGGAGAATCTCTAATTCCCAACAAGGTCGACATAAATGCATACTTTGCGTTAGGGAGTCTCATTCGGTTAATGAAATCGCGTATCGTTGACTCCGGTACGACTTCTGAATTGTAAGTCATATGTGAGAAGGCCTTTGCAACGTTTTCGTATGTGGGATAGAGTGCAGCCATGATATATTCATCAAGGGTTTGAGTCGACGTCCTCATAGTCCCTGCTGGAGAAACTAGAACCAGCTTTTTTACCTGGTTTGGAAATTTCATAGCGAATTCTGTGGCTAGAAAACCTCCGAATGACGATCCTATAAAAGTGGCTTGCTTGATATAAAGGGCCTTCATGAATCTATCGAGGAACTCGACAAAGAAATCCATCGTATATTCTACGGTCGGCTTATCGCTATATCCAAAACCAATTATATCAGGAATTATCACCTCAAATTTCTTTGATAAACCAGGAAATACGGGTACCCACCTCTCTGCGGAAGCACCTATTCCATGCAATAAAACCAGTATTCTCGCACTCTTTGGATTAAAATTATTACTCGATATGTATCGTATAGTGTATTCATCCAGATGAACCAGATTCATTGAAATGTCCTGCCTCACAACCGATTTTACATGCTCTTGATTCACGACCCCTAATTTAATATCTTGTACTTTGCGCTATACCCTAAGTCAAGCCTATTATCTAGCAAAGCAAATATTTCGAATAATTTCTATAACTTAAAAGTGAACCCTACTAGTCATCCAATCTCAATTGAATTGATAGAGGAGCAAGTGACTTCAGGCCAGGATATCCATGGAACTATCAATCTCTCTTACGATTCCAGATACGACACTATTGTTATAAATTCACAAATAGAGGATTCTAGCGGTACTTTTGAATTTATAGAACTCAATGGAAGAAAAATAGATTATCCTTACCCAAGGTTTTCAATCTTTGAAAAAGATATCTCCGGTCAGAAAAAGATAACCTTTACGGCGAGGACAAATCATATCCCCCGCGATGCCTCCGCTAAGGTCAAGTTTAGGGTATCCATTATCCAAGAACATAAAGAAATAGCTAGCGATATTTCCTACCTCATTCTTAGCAAGTAATGCTTTAATTGAAGCTGTAGATCGTTCGTCTTGTGCATTAATTAAGCACTTCTTAGATGCTATGATTATCAGAATCTTCCCTCAGCCACGGTAACCTTTCCTGTCATCCATGGATGTGGCTCACAGTGATATGGATACTCACCTGCTTCGGTAAATGTAAACTCATATTTTTCATTAGCAGGAATAAGACCGATGGTATCCATGCTATTGAATGCCCCATTGACAGGATCTTCAAATCCTGTATCTGAGGTTACTGTGTGAGGTACTGAATCGTCATTTGTCCAAATGAACTTGTTCGATAAACCCAATGCCCCTTCCACCTCTTTCGGGACAAAGTTTTCAGTCTGTGATGGCTGTGAAGATCCAACTGCTATGGAAATTTCCACAGACTCCACGGGATTCAGAATTTCTTCAGGAACTACTGGAGTTGCAGTTGCTTGCGGGATATATACAAATTGATAGTAGGCGACGCTAATGGCAACAGAAACAACAAAGGCCATGATGCTGATCCCTGCGACATTATTAGTCATCTACCTGTGCTTTGTATGAGGGGGAGACATTTCACATATAAAGCTTCTTTAGTGTTGAAGTTGATTTAATCTGCGCGGTCATTTCGAGATTTATCGATATTATCTGCTTTAGTTGAAGAAATGGTATCTTGGGAAGCTCCCACCTGCTTTGAGGCACTATTATCAGCATTACCACCAGTTCTTAATGAGGATGATTTGGTGTTTTGAGATGAACCAATTGAAGGTTGAGTTTTTTGCGCTTGTTGAGGAGCTAAAGGCTCAGCGACACTAGGTTCAACGGTGTAGGTAGTAGCGTAAGAAGTTTGAGGAAGTGGTGAAGGAGCTTTAGGCTGGATCGCAGGTTTAGGTGGCAGAAGTGGAGGAGCTTTTTCCATAGCCCTACCGTGTCTATAGATATGGAACATCCCTGCAAATACCAACATCATCAAGCCTATAATGAACAATGAAAAGTTGTTCATTCCACTTACTACTGCGTAGTATGCCGAAATATTGAGGTATATTTGAAATATGAGCAAGCCAATGAAGATTATATATACCCATCTTGCTGGAAGGTTGATCGGACCCTTTCCTGTAGCTTTCTTTGGCTGCGCCTTTGCCTTTGACTCTGCATTTTTGGCTAGCTTTATCATCATATATGTGAAACCGAATGAAAGCGGAACCAATAAGACCATTACCACATAGAAGAAAATAGGGTCAATAACAAGCCGCTCGAGAAGAGATTTCTGAATATCGGGATCTATATAGAAACCCCAATAGGTCGTAACAATAATCTGGGCTAAACTTGTGATACCAACTGCAGTAATGATCGGTCGGTCCTTCCATGAGAACTTTTTGTATCGATCGACGAATGGTATTATTAGCAATGTAAAAATGAATAGTCCAGGCCAGAGCACACCCGTCACGAACTTATCATACATCGTTCTTAAGAAAGCGTACAGACCTGTAAGGTACCACTCTGGAACCGTGATCCCGGGCGGAACGTTAGGATCAAATTTCAATCCAAGATCCACAGGGAAAACGCCTCCCGTTATCATTATGGCCCCTGTAAAAGCCATTACCATAGGAACATCAAAAACCAAGAACCTCGGAAAGTGAACGACCATTAGACCGAGCATAGCAATTGGCAGCCAGAAGACGTGGAATGCGTAAAACCTCAAGATAAAGTCGGAAAAGCCCCCTCCAAAAAACGCTTCTCTCATATCAGGTCCTATTACAGGGATAGAATTAGTTAATGAAGCTGCGATAGAGATAGCGAGCTCAGCACGCTCACTAAATATAATGTCATATCCTGTAAAGGCCTCAAGTATTGTAAGAACTCCTAAGATGACTCCAGTTACCCAAAGGATTTCATTTCGAATCTTGTAGCGGCCACTGAAATATTGGTAATACATATGAAGTAATGCTACCATCACCATTGCGTTGGAAGCATGATAATGAATATTACGTAAATGGAACCCAAATGGGATGGTATCATTAATATTTTCAACGCTGTCCCAAGCCCTATCCAGGATAGGTTCATACCATAGCATCAAAAGCGCGCCAGTTATGCCTAGAATTATGAATATGACAAAGGTTAGCATCCCTAGAAATCCAAGGGGACTGACGAATCGTGAGGGAATCGTGAATTTCATTCCCATAAATATAGTTCGGTCTACCCCATCATAGACCCATTTACAAAACTGGGCTAGACTATTTTCACTCTTTAAGGTAGCGCCCAAATCCCACTACTCCATTACCATTTGGACTCCAGTTCGGAGGTTTAATCCAGATTGCCCCGTTTTGATCTGCTTCTAAATCAAGCATTGGTAAGACATTTGAAGGAGGCGATTGAAGCGATGCTGGTCCTGCAAAGGCTACGCCGGTCAATGGATCGTATAAGCTGCCATGACAGGGGCATTCTCCCCTTTTCCGTCCGGGTTCAGGCCAATACTTCCATAAACACCATAGATGCAAACACACCATACTATACATTCTGAAAGATGAAACATCATTATTACTTCCCCCTAATTCTTCAGGTAACCGAATGAACTGCCATGTTCTAAATGATTCCGAGTTTAAAGTTGGGTCATCTGTCTTGGGATATATCACGGCCTCAGCATGGTTCACTGGGAAGGAGTTGAGGTTAGCTTGAGATCCATCAGGTAGTTCAACCTTAGCCCTCTCCGATACTTGCGCGGTGGGATTGGGTAAAAACTTACCCCAATCTATGAATGGTATAAATGTTAACACGGTACCTGCAGCAGCCATTAATTTCAAGAAATCACGTCTAGAAACCTTACCTCCCAAATTTGGAGGGGTCTGCTGTGACATCATTACAGGACTCAAGAATCGCATCTATAAACTTTTGGCCTGGCTAGATTGCAGAATTTTTCATCTTGAAATTCAGTGTTATGCAGCGAAAATTCTCATTAGCGTGTCATGCTGTTAACTTAGCCGCACGCGAATGATGCCGTTAAGATAATCAATTTCTTGCAAATTATATTTCGTGGCATCTTCTGGCAGTTTAGCCAGAATTTGTGAAATCTTGGATTTGTTATCGGTTATCCTTACTAAACTGTTATGAGGTTCGAAATTCACACTAACATCAGATAGGCCTGAAATACCTTTAACCTCGGCTAATATTTCGTAAAAGGCTGGTCCTTTGATAATATCTGGTTCTCCTCTAACCAACTCACTTTCAGGCGGCTTAAATGCTATTTTCCTAAATGGAGGAGACCGAATATCTCGAACTTGCAGATCTCTGTTACGTACTAATAGCTTCCAGACGTAGGCGGTGCCCAATCCTGCCACGAAGCCTCCAATATGCGCAAAATATGCCACACCTCCAGATTGTGGGAAGAAAAAACCAAAGACTAGTTGCATTATAAACCATATTGGTAAGAATGCAATTGCGGGAATCCTAATCGTCGTGATAAAGAAGGCAAATACCACTGTGAATATTTTCGCTCTAGGAAACATCACTAAATAAGCTCCTAATACACCTGAAATTGCACCCGATGCTCCTACAGCCGGAATCAATGCATTGGTATCATCCGTGGTGACCAAGCTGTGAGCATAGGCTGCTAGTATTCCCCATAATAGGTATATTAGAAGGTATTTCAGATGTCCAAATCTGTCTTCTATATTATCTCCAAAAACGAACAGAAAAACCATATTGCCCGCGATGTGAGCAATTCCACCATGCATGAACATTGAAGTAATGATGGACACGACATCCCCAGAGAGTACGAAACGAGGAATAGAGCCATACGTATAAAATAATTCCTGTGTCGCGATAGGATCTGCGAAGTTGCTCGTAAACGACAATTCCCAAACAAATACCACGACGTTAATAAAAATCAGACCATAATTGACATAGGGCCTTCCATGCAGTCTTTGGGTATCATCGTGGATTGGGAACATATGTGAGCCTATTACAACCTTATTTCATTCTGGGAATCGGATTAATTTGTATATCTAAAATCCGCCAAACGGATTTGCGTTAGGAGTAAAGTCCTCGTTCTCCGAATGTGCTTTTCGAGAATGCCTCTTTAACCGCTCTTTGTCATCGAATTTCATGTCACAGTACTTGCATTTGAATTCATTCAATGCTTCTTCATTCTTCTTTCTGAACAAAATCATATGTTCGATCGATATTAGACAATGCAATACAACTTCATTAACCTTGTGTAGTCTATTTTCTTTGGAAAGGCTGGATGGCCCTTAATAAGCTTGTAAGTCTAATCGTTCTTACTTGAAAGACACTGACACAAATTAGTTAGCGACTTTAATTCATCACTATCATTGTTAATGTGGATTTGACCCCATTGAGCTTTCTTAGCTTCCACGTGATAGTTTCTTTGACCTTCTCCATTGTGTCAGCTTCGACTTGTGCCACAATATCATAGACGCCATAAACCTGGTAAACTTCCCTTACACCTTCAAGTTTATTGAGTTCGGTGACTATGGAGTCTTCACTTCCTAGTTCTGCATTCATAAGTACAAAGGCCTGTGGCATACACCTAGATAGTCATAGCTGGTGTATAAAAACATGTAGATGAGTTCAATTTGTGGTAATTTTAACATGGAATAATATGTTCGAACCAGCAAATGCATTTAAAAAAAACCAGTCGTCAATAAAAATATTTGTCCTGCTGAGCCGAGTCACTATAATAGAGTAGCTTAATAAATCTCAGAACTTCGGACTCACACTTATCATCGAACACTAGAATAATGAGTCTTTTTCGTTCACTGGTCATATAGGAACCCAGTTCCCAATTCAAAGCGTTCAGGTCTCGTGTGGCAACTTACTCTCATCGAAAACACCGGCCCGGTTCCACTGGTATGCGAAATAATCTTCACACCATTCGTGAAATTCAATATTATCACTATAATATACTATATTCAAGTCGGGCCTTCCCTTTAGACTAGGGAATGCAACACAAGAATGTCTTTCGTTAAATATCAAGACTAACTTGACGCTATCCAGCATTCTTCTTTCCACCATTCCTTTGGAAATTAAGCTTCGCCACCCTATTCTTTTCAGAATTTCACTCCTTCCCTTCGGGACCACTGGATCTCGAGGGAATATGTAGGAAAATCTTACTCCGCTTTGAATCCGTGAACTAAGCGTCTCAATAAGATCAACAGGTACTTCTGAGATTATTTCTTTGATGTACTCGTTTGAATTCAAAAATATATACTTCCATCTTTGAAGTATAGCCATAACACCATTAACGACCTCACATTCTGCGAGGGAACCTATCCTGAGAACGAATTTTAATGGAAGATCACCAAATGTATGATCATTGAAATACTCTCTATTCTGAAACATGAAGGCGTAGCTTGGAATTAGTGAAACAATTGATTCTCCATACGGTGTCAGTACAAGGTCTCCTTCTTGTCCCTTCGTAACGAGATTTGAAGATACAAGTCTTGAAATGTTTCTATGGGTTTCCTGTATCGTTGCATTGAGCTCTTCAGCAAGTTGTGAAAGACGGTAAGATCTGTTTCTAAGTTTCATTAGAGTAGAATATCTTAGATCTCCGGCTAACTCGAAAAACAAGGAGCTGACTTCCTCCTCGCGCTCTCCATGCATCGATCAATGACTGTGTGCCTAAAATTTAAACTTGACAAATGTTGCCAAGTCAAAACCCCATAACTCGAATTTTGTTCATGATTTCTGAACCATTAATGAACTTGCCACGGCTAAGGACTGACCCTTGACATGGTCCTCGGAAATAGGACCGAATCCTTGATATCATCGATGCCAATAAACCATCTCAGTAACCTTTCGATACCCATTCCAAATCCTCCATGTTCTACCGATCCATATTTCCTTAAATCAAGATACCATCCATAGTCAATAGGGTCAAGTCCTGTTTGCTTAATCCTCTGGGACAGAATTGGGAGGTTGTCTTCTCTCATGCCTCCACTACTCAACTCACCATACCCTTGCGGTCCCAAAAGATCAAAAGTGAGACTTGTTCCGGGCCGATCCTGGTTCTCTTTGACATAGAAGGGTTTTACCTTAGTAGGGTACTCGGTGATGAACAATGGGGTCATCATCTTTCTAGTTAATTCCCTTTCCGAATCAATGTTCAAATCATCACCCCATCGAATAGTTCTAGATTTTCCATCGATTTCAGATATCTTGAAATCAAGTGACTCCAGCTTTTCAATGGCTTGATCGTATGTAATCTTGTGAAATGGCTCTGCAAGATCTCTAAACCTACTAGTGTCAATCTTAAGAAGTTTTAATGATTCTTTTCGATCATTGATAGTCTTATCGATTGCAGATCTAACAAGTTTCTCTTGGATTTGTAGAAGGTCCTTAAGGGAAACCCATGGAGACTCGCACTCCAGATGTGAAAATTCTGCCAAATGCCTAATAGTTCTAGATCGTTCTGCTCTAAAAGAAGAAGTAAGACTCCATACTGGACCCAGCGAGAAAATCATTGCTTCCAGATAGAGCTGTGCACTCTGAGATAGGAATGCCACGTCGTCAAAGTAATTTAGTTTGAAAAGAGTTGATCCACCCTCTACAGATCCCTTCACTATCAACGGAGGGGTTATTTCCATCCAGTCATTGTCCGAAAACCATTGTCTAAGAAACTTAAACATCGATGTTCTAATTTTAGCAATTTCTATCATTTTTCTCGTACGTAAAGCGAGGTGTCTGTTATCTAGGAGCAACTCTGCGCTTTGATATTCACCAAGAGGATAATCCTTTTCCGAAACTTGAAAGATCTTGAGATCTGTCCCAATAATCTCGATCCCCCCTTCGGGGGCGCGAGCATCTTGTTTTACAATACCAGAAATCTGCACGGATGACTCCCTTGTTAGGTTGTCTAACTTGGATGAAGGGAAAACACATTGTATAATAGATCCGCGATCATCTCTGAGAAGCACGAATGCGTTTCCCTTTTGTTTTCTTAGCCTATACACCCAACCTCGTAGAGTCACCTCTTTACCAATGTAATCTGAAGTTAATATATCACGTATTCTCAAATCTCTACCTCAAACCTTCCCGCCAAATTCTGAGCCATCCTTCCAGTAGAATGCAGGACATCTGATGAGTCACACAGGAAGATTTCCGAAAGTTATCGCTTTCAATGACCCAAATATATGTTAGGGGCATTTCAACTAATGTAAAGTTAAGATCTAATTTAATATATCTGGTCGGGAACACTTAATACTTATGACAAAATTTGATGGGATAAAAGGTCAGGAACTACTGGATGTTGAACAGTCGGACTCTGAAGTAACGCTAATTTTTAAGGACAACCGATATCTATTTGTCAGACTTGAAAATGGGCGCATAATCTGCGAATCGGTGCCAGAATAGAAAGAAGTGATTTACATTTTATCGCCTTGACATTCTAACCAGTAGGTAGGATTCAAGTATTTGGTACAATCGGGGGTCCGAGCAGCTGACCCAAAAACATGAATTCAATCTAATCTTGTTGAATTGGATTTTGCCGATAACTCTACTGGTTCGGTAAAGTCGTGTCTTCCCCATGAAACTCGGATCTCAGCATAAATATCACCAAATCTTGACCTTCCACATTGATCTCCATTAACTTCTATGGTCTTGCTGACGTCAAACATAAGTGATTGAGCTTCTTCAACTGAAAGTGGATATAGTGGCACATCTTCTTGTACTATGAATACCCAAATCCTAAATGGGACCTTGGGGTTCCTGGTCCAAAACAGGACTGCTTTTCTTACATATTCTCTAGTAAGGAGAGTTTTGTTACTGATCTTGAGGGCAATGCTTATCTTAAGACGAAAAGAATTATCATGTTTGTTGTACGCCTTCTCCCAACCTAATTGATTAAACGCGCCCCTGATAGTCCCAGTTATACTAAAGCTAAGTCTTAGCTGCCCTACATTACTAGATTCTTCCCTTTCGTGGACAGTTTCTAACTTTGTTTCGGAAATGAAATTTCCTCGGCTATTCAACATCTGTAGTATCAGGAGATCATTTATATCTTCAATAAGTAGTTGTCTCTATCGTATGCTTGCAGAAGTAACTGAGAGTAATGCTAATATCTTGGAGTTAAAACTAAGGGACGAAGATATTTCTGTGATGCTGATTATCCAGCATGAACTTCTTAGTAAAAAAGATATTGATTTCGCCGGGGTTATTCTGAAACACCCACTTATAAGAGACTACATTATGAGGATTGTCACAAAAAAAGAAGATCCTGCGGTGGCACTAAATGAAGCATCTGCCAGTGCAAGTAAATACTTGGAAGAATTGGGTTCGAGTATTAAGACTCAACTAAGAACCTGAAGGTGATAGCTAAGCTGAAGTTTTGTCCTAGCTGCGAGTCACGTATGAAGCCAATGACAGAAGAGGGTACGGTAAAATGTCCAAAATGTGGATATGCTGAAAAGGGTAAATTTTCATCTCAGGATGAAGAAATGCTTCAATCCAAGCAAACAAGATCAGATAATATCGCAAAAAGTTCACTCAAGGTCATGGATTCCGATGCGCCAAATGCCATGCCGACAACCACCATTGAGTGTGCTAAATGTGGGAATATGACTGCTTTTTGGTGGATGTTGCAGACAAGGTCTGCCGATGAGGCTACTACCCAATTCTACAGGTGTACTGAGTGTAGCTACACCTGGAGGAATTATTCATGATAAAAGCCATTCGGGTCGGTTACGCATTTCTAGATCGGATTCGCGGCCTGAAGTCAGACAGCAATGTTTAAAGTTAATAGATGATAGCGGTAATCATAAATATTGACATTCAGTGTTAGTACAAACTCTCCAGACGAATGGAAAGTGGTAACCTCTGCGATCTCTACCCTTGTAGATGAGGCTACATTTGAAGCCAATGTCGAGGGACTTCTATTCAGAGGGATGGACCCTTCGCATGTAGCGCTAATTGATATACACTGGCCTAATTCAGCCTTCCAAAAATTTCAATGTAATGATTCGATTAAATTTGGTGTAAGGATTGATGAATTCTCTAAACTGATAAGACGAGGCGACAAGAAGGATACAGTAGAGGTTTCTATCGGGGAGAACTCCACACTAGTAATTAGGATCAAAAACGGCTACAGCAGAGAATATAAAATGCGACTCATAGAAAGTTCTTCTGGTTCAACTCCACTTCCAAAATTGAATTTTAACTCGAGGGTTGTTCTAAACTCTTCTACTCTGGATAGAGTATTTTCAGACATCCAAGTGGTATCTGAATATATCACGTTGGGATCAGAGCAAGCAAAAATTGTCTTCACGGGAAAAGGAGATTCAGGCGAAGCTAACATTACCTTGGATCAATCAAGTGAAGGGCTAGAAGATATTACTGTCAAAGAAAGTAGTATTGCAACATATAGTCTTGATTATCTATCAAGAATGATAAAAGCTATAGGAAGCACCGGTGGATCTGTGATAGCTGAGTATTCTACCAAGATGCCATTACGACTTGAGTTCAGGGTTGCAAACATCGGAAGAATACATTTTTATCTTGCACCTCGGGTTCAAGATTGAAGTAGTGATAATTAAGTTGCCAAAGTGCAAACACATTCAGGTAACTTTTTGATTCTGCATTAAAGGATTACTTGGACATGTTAGTTGTAATGAAATTTGGAGGAACAGCGGTCGAATCAGGTGAGCGAATTAGACACATAGCAAATTTGGCGCTGAATTATCAACAGAAGATGGGATTTGATGTTATATTGGTAACATCTGCGGTGAAAGGTATGACTGATGAGATACTAGCAGTGGCAGAAAGCGTAAGAAGGGGAGATAAAACAATCGTGAATCAGTTCGTCGAGCGTATTAAACGAGTTCACCTATCTCTTATAGACTCTAGTATTTTTGATGAAGCTAAAAAGAAAGAGGCAAAGAATACCGTGTGTGAGCTTGTCGAGCTCGTTGAAAATGTTCTTCATGGAATGTTGCCTATGAAAGAAGTCACTCCGAAGATGCTCGACTATTTGTTATCATTTGGGGAAAGGTTTTCAACTTTTATTGTGTCCGTCGCGATTAGGGATATTGGAGGAAGTTCAGAATTTCTGGTGGGGAATGATGCAGGCATAGTGACTGATTCCAATTTTGGCGAAGCGCTCCCATTGATGGATACTACTAAACTGAAGGTCTCTCATAAACTGAAACCATTGCTAGCTAAGAAAATTATCCCAGTTATCACTGGTTTCATTGGGGGTGACCAATATGGTAACATTACTACCATAGGTAGGGGGGGCTCTGACTATTCAGCAACGATAATAGCTGCAGGTTCAGGAGCAGACGAGGTCTGGTTGTGGAGTGACGTTGATGGATTAATGACGGCTGACCCGAAAATTGTCAGCGATGCAAGAGTTATACGAGAAGCGTCATTTGCAGAAGCGTTAGAAATGGCACTCTTTGGCGCTAAATATATGCACCCAAGAGCGTTAGAGCCGGCTATCGAATCCAATATCCCAATGAGGGTAAGAAATTTCATGAAGATAGATGACGACGGCACATTAGTAGTTAATAATCCCAGCAAGGATTCCCACAAAATAGTCAAATCGATAAGCTCTATTCGACACACCGCCTTGATAGACGTCAGTGGGGTTGGAATGGTTGGTGCGCCAGGGACTGCCGGAAGAATCTTCGATACTCTGGCTAAAAATAAAGTAAACATCATGATGATTTCCCAGAGCCCATCCGAATCGAGTATTTCAATGGTAGTTAAAAAAGAAGTGCTTCAGAAGGCAACTAGTACTTTGGAATTGTCATTGCTTGGCAGGGTTATCAAGAAAATAGATGTGAAAGAAGACGTTGCAGTCATAGCAGTTGTAGGTTCAGGAATGCGAGGTATTAAGGGGGTGGCAGCAAGGGTATTTGGTGCTGTTGGTAATAAGAATATCAACGTGATTATGATAACACAAGGATCTTCCGAATTGAATCTTGCTTTCGTAGTAAACGACACCGATTGTGTAGAAGTAGTTAGAACAATTCATGGCGAATTTGAGCTCTACAACTCCTGATACCATCACTTCTATTTCCATTTTTTAGTCACTCTTCGAGCAAAGGATAAATTATTATGTTGAGAAGAAGTTGAGCATGGTAAGAGGCCAGCTGTTCGTCGTAGGGATAGGTCCTGGAGATCATAACCTAATGACCTTTCGTGCGAAAGAAGTCATCACAGCGAGCGAAGTCATAATAGGTTATGACACTTATATCACGTTGATTGAGGATCTAATTGTCGGTAAGGAGATTCACCGATATCCGATGACCCAAGAAGTTGATCGGGCAAATCAGGCAATTAGGACAGCAGAAGGTGGTAAGAAAGTGTCACTTGTATCTTCAGGTGATCCTGGAATCTATGGCATGATAGGCCTCGTCTATGAAATTCTCGCCGAGCGGAACTGGGAGCATGATAGTGGAATCTATGTAGAATGCGTACCCGGCGTTTCCTCTCTGAATTCCTGTGCAGCGTTGGTCGGCTCTCCTTTAATGACTGACTTCGCAGTAGTTAGTATGAGCGACCTACTAGTCCCTTGGGAAATTATAGTAAAAAGGGTGGAAGCAGCAGCGAGAGGTGACTTTGTGACGGTCATTTATAATCCAACTAGTAAGAGAAGGGTTCACCAACTAAGGGACACCCGAGAAATATTCTTAAAGTACAGAAGTCCAAAGACGCCAGTAGCCATAATAAAAGGTGCCTATCGAGAAAGCCAAACCGTTGTAATTACAGATTTGCAAGGTTTGCTTGAACCCGAACATCAGCAAATTATGGGTATGATAACTACGGTCATCATAGGGAATACTTCAACCTTCAGATATCGCCATCTTATGATAAACCCAAGAGGGTACAAATCAAAATATGAGTTGGTTCATGATACCCCTGTAAATATGTAGCTGTACGTATAATCATGGGGATGCTTCGACTTTTTGACAGTGGGCAGGGTGACTAATTGTCGAATTCCGGCTCTCGTCCCTTGAAATGCTGTCTTACCGGATCTACTATTTTATTTAAGTAGATGGAAACAGCACGCTTAAGATCAGCTGGGTGAAGATCTCTGCTTTCGAAATCATTTTCGAGTTGGGCATAATTGCTGTATGATATCGTCCCCCCATATTTGGAGGCCCTTTCTACTTCGAATTCAGAGAAATCATGAAGAATAATGTACCGAACTAACTCTAGTACTGGATTGTTCTTAGAAATCCCGGCAGGACAGTACGCCATGCCAATCTTGCGGTTAATGGTCTCAACATCGTCATGGACAAGTATGCTGCCACCTGGGTTGCTCTTGCTCATCTTGCTTCCAAGCTTCCTGTTCCCAATTGTTGAACCATGCTTTTCCGACTGGTTAGGTTCAGACAATCCTGGAAGCAAATGATGGTGAACCGCTACAGGCATTTTCCAGCCTAATTTCGGAAAGATTTCCCTAACTAACATGTGTATCTTCCTTTGATCCATTCCTGCATGAACAATGTCTGATCCTAATGACCTTATATCTATCGACTGCATAGATGGATATAGCAATTGGGAAAAGTCTAGACTGTCTTTTTTGGTCCTTCCCATGATCGTGAGTGACCTCATAGTCCTCGCAAGAGTCAGGTGCTTACCAAATAAGATGAGGTCATTCCAATATTCATAACCTCTTTCACGATACATTTTGCTCCCCAAAACTATATTCAAGCCAGGACAAACGAGCTTGAATGCCTCAGCATAGTATTCAGAAAGATGGTTTATCTTACCCCAGTCCCCGCCGAGCTTGTTGTTGATATATGTATGCCAATCAGCGAGAAAGAGGGTACAGTCTACGCCCGCTCTCATAAAGTCATTTATCTTGAATCCTGTAAGTATGAGACTCCCAAGATGTAATAATCCTGAAATTTCTATACCAATGTAATGCTTAGGGACAGAGACGTTAAGAAATAAGTTAGATAACTCATCCTTTGTAACGATCTCCTCTGTAGGCTCTCGGGTAACTAGACTGAGACGTTCTTCGAGATCCATATAGATAGGTGGCAAATCTCAATTGCCTTATTAACATCTTGCGTTGTACACTTGAAATTATTTAGGTCTCCCCGGAGATTTTGGATCTGGAATTAATAGGTTAGCCTTAATGTTGATATCTCTGTAGATAGCTCTGATCTGTCGCGATAAGTCCTCATCATGCCCTACAGCGAAGAACAGATCCTTAACACTATTCAATCATTGTCGTATTTCAAATCACGGGCCATTTCCCCTTACCATGAGAGATTCAGCTTTCCATTTTTTAGTGGGACTTTTTTCGTCTATCGCAAGATTGATGTGAAACGGATTGTTACAATCGCAAAGACGGTTTGCCAGGATCCCTCATATTTGGACGTCGGATGTGGCTACGGTGAATTCCTTACGAAGATAAGGAACTACATTCCAGACGCCTTAGGCATGGAATTAGATCCAAGTATCTTCTATTGCTTGGGATTGCATGTTCCGTCCTACATCAAGATCTGGGATCCAAAGTGGGGATTGGATCACGATTTTGATATTATCTTCATAGGCTGGATGGAACCAGGCACAGACTTTCGAGACGAAATTTCAAAACATACACAAGTGATAGTTACCACGTTGGATCAAGGTTTAAGTTTAGCTGCCGAGTACGAGGGCCACGGCTTCGAACTCATTGCATGGTGGAGATCTCCTTCTTGGGAAGATGTAAACATTGAGATAATGAATAGGCACTACACACGAATTTCAAATGAAGGGCTAGAAAGACTGGCCAGCATGAGAGGTGCTCACAATCTGTGGTATATTTACAGCAGCGATAAAGACATTTCGGAAAAAATAAGACGAAACTTAGCCAGAGCTGCTAATGAAGAACGATCTGACTTGAATGAAACGTATGACTACGAAGATGTCCTAGATGAATGTGGTTTTGGATTCCATCAAGAGTTATCCACGTTGACTGATGGCGCACGTGAAAAACTTTGGGAAATAAGATATACTTAGTTTAGCATGAGACTTTTTTTTGGCAAAATGTTGCATACCCCAAAATGAAAGACTTAAAAATTCTACCTACCGAAACTAACCCAGTTGAAAGTAACAGTACTGGGTGCAGCAAAAGAGGTAGGAAGATCAGGTTTTCTAGTTGACACAGGAAACAAGAAAATCCTAATGGACTATGGAGTTCTACTCAAAAGAGATCGAGAACCAGCTTTCCCTCTCCATGTGAAACCAAAAGATATTGATGCAGTAGTATTGACGCATGCCCACTTGGACCATTCTGGCTTTGTACCTTCCTTATTTCTATCTGATGTCATAGGGCTACAGGCACTTGGCACAGCCCCAACCTTTGATTTGTCTTACCTCTTAATAGAAGACATGATAAAGATTTCAGGATTCTACCTCCCCTTCGAATATTTGGATGTTTTGAATATGAAAAACCATTCTAGAGAATTAGGCTATCGTGAACCATACCTTTTAGATGGTGTACAGATTAGCCTATTCGAATCAGGCCATGTTTTAGGAGGGGCAACTATTACGATATCTCATGAAAGCAAGACAATTTTTTATACCGGTGATATAAATACGAGAGGCTCGAAATTGCTGAGACCGGCAGACCTTAACGTGGGTGAAATTGATCTGATGATCATCGAAAGTACTTACTCCCAGTCTGACCAGACTCCAAGAGAAGAATCAGAACGCGAGCTATTGGACTTCGCAAATGGAATAATAGGAGATGGGGGGACAATTTTTATACCGGCCTTCTCAGTAGAACGAGCTCAAGAAATTGCGTGTGTTCTACAAGCACACAATTTCCCTCACAAAGTGGTCATGGACGGGATGGCTTTGAAGGCCAACGAGATAATGCTGAAACATCCGTCGTTTTTGCGGGATCCAAATACCTTCAAGGAGGCTATAACCCGAGCTGAATGGATAAAAGGATGGAATAGAAGGAAGAAAGTTGTGAATGAACCGTGCGCTATTATTTCACCGGCTGGAATGTTAGTTGGTGGATCGGCTGTACACTATATGCAGGAGTTATGCAAGAGCGACAAAAATGGAATTGCTATTGTATCATATCAAGGAGAAGGCACTCCTGGACGAATGTTGTTAGAAAGGGGGGTTTCAAGTTTTCAGGGTAAATTGACTAAGTGCCAAGCAGCCGTTAGGCAGTTTGACTTTTCTGGTCATAATAGCAGAACCGAATTGTTTGAAATTTTGGATACAGTTAAAGGATCTCCAGAGGTTCTTACTGTACACGGTGATGGAAAGGCCTGTACTGAATTCGCACGTGAGATTCACGAGAAATATGGTTTCAAAGCCCACGCGCCCGAAGCGGGAGAGGTAGTACAGCTCTGAAAACCATAGGTTTATCTTCAGTGTAATGTGTGGGGGATTTAGGATTTCAACTCCATGAAATTAAAAGTTCGAGTTCAAACAAGTACCTTGTGAGCGTGAGATCCTGTTTCAGAAAACATCAAGATCTCTTTACTCGATCAGGATGATTGGTATCAGACTGAATTCCCATCTATTGCATACAATTCAGTTAGCAGAGGCAATAAATCCTTCAAGTTTATCCATGGCCTTATCAAGCACTCCTTCGGATGGAAGATATACTAGCCTGAAATGATTCGACCCATAAGTGTTGCCAAACCCCGAACCATAGACGCTAATAACACCGGTTCTACTTAGGAAATCCAAAACGAAACTCTTATCATCCCTCCACCTGGGAGCCAGATCAAGCTTGGGAAATACGTAGAACGCACCTCTAGGAACAGGACAGGAAATCCCTTCGATAGCATTCAATCGCTTCACAATGAAATCACGTCTTCTACGCAATTGTTCAACCATTACACGAATATGATCTTGAGGTCCGCGCAAAGCTTCCACTGCTGCCATCTGAACCGGCAGGTTTGAAGAGATCCTTACTCTTGCTAACTTCGGAAGATTTTCTCGTAACTGGTTGAGCTTTTCAGAATTGCTGTTCATGCAAACATACCCACATCTCCAACCAGTCATTAGATATGCTTTTGAAAAGCCATTAAGTAGTACTACTGGAAGATCTGAAGCAACTTTCCCTATACCAGTAAATGACTCTTCGAAGACTATCTTGTCGTATATCTCGTCACAAATAAAATAAAGATCATGTTCTGCTGCTACATCAATTAGCTTCTTGAGGCTGTTCGCATCAAACACCTCTCCCGTGGGATTATTTGGACTTATAATGCAAATGGCTATGCTTCTAGGAGTGATCTTTGAAACAAGATCATCAATATCTGGAGTTCCATCTGGAAATATTCTAAATTCAACGGGGATCCCGCCATAGAATCTAGTATAGGAAGAATATGGAGGATAATATGGTCCTGGCATCAGGACTTCGGAGTTGGAGTCAACGATTGACGCAAGTACCATATCAAGGCCCTCTGAAACCCCATTTGTTACTAAAACATCCTCTTCTTGGGTGTGAAAGCCTTTTGAACGTTCCTTTTCGACGATTGCTTGTCTTAACTCGAGTACACCTTCAGATTCGGCATAGTAGTTATTGTCGTTCTTCACGGCTTCAATTAAGGCTTTTTTAATATGCTCTGGTGTCTTAAACCCAAACTTCACTGGATCTCCTATGTTAAGGTAGATCAATTCACTGCCTTTCTTTTCATATTCCCTAGCCCGCAGCATAATGTCTCTGATAGCATATTCTACACCGCTGGTCCGCATTGAAATCTTCAAGCTATCATTGTACCTGTAAATTGACCAAAATAAAATGTTATTTGTCAATAAAGAGTTGTCTTCTTTGGCAGACGGATGGTTTTCCTATCGATGAGCTCGTAATATGAAAGCATTCATACTTTTTATTTAACCCACTGATCATTAACCATACAAGGGTCCGTAGCGTAGTCAGGATATCGCAGCGGTCTTCGGAACCGCAGATCGAGGGATCGAAGCCCTCCGGATCCGTTGTGTCCAGGAAACCCCCTTTTAGTTGGTGAAGCTCAATCTTTTGTGAAATGTAAGTCAATGTCCCATCCACACGACATACATGGAGGATTAATCGATTCTCTCGAACTGACCAATAATCTACGGATATTCTAACAATTCAAAAGGAGGTTCTAAATTGACACTGGCGTAACTCCATACTTACACTTTGACTACTATTTGATGCACCGATTAAAGCTGTCTATTGTAGAAAAGTTAGTCCATTTTCTCTTCTCGAAGCTAATATTCTTAACACTAATATTCTGATTATTCCTTCAAGAATTC
>Ga0105091_10000014_pt1 | contig 56978 bp, 58 predicted proteins | sample PPLLak1March2015_FD_87022 | JGI IMG/M metagenome (GOLD analysis project Ga0105091, IMG submission 87022) | Freshwater sediment microbial communities from Prairie Pothole Lake near Jamestown, North Dakota, USA - PPLs Lake P7 Core (1) Depth... | ecosystem: Environmental > Aquatic > Freshwater >... | reverse complement strand
TAACACAATTTTTACAAACTTTGACTTGCTCAAGACTTCATGGCAACAAGCTAGAGATAACGTCAAAGAGATATCAAGAGTTACCTCTAATAGCGCAAGAGCTTTTGAACAGAGTAACAAAGAAGTCCCTTCAGCTGTTGCAAACAATGCAGCAAAACTAAACCCCACAAACGCGTAGAAGTAGGGTAATCTCTACCCGTTTACCACCAATCTTTTTAATGTTACTTCTTAACAAGACTTTTTCAGTGACTCTACAATGAACAAGGGAAAGGCTCATCCGTCTGCAACGCACATGGAGTGTCAAGAGAACTCGGAACATTTGCAAAATGTTTCCTTATTTGTATCCCTTAGGCAGTTAATAGCCATCGTTTCCTTGTACTCTTAAAACAATTGGAGTGATAATATTTCAGTACTGTGATTTGTCTGTTCTCATTTGCTATTTTTAATTTACCTAATGCCTAAGTAATGGGCATGGCTGAGTTCAACAATGTTGGACAATTATCCCAAATGTACTGCCGAATTGACCGTTAGGGTGGAAAGAACGATTCATTGGGAGCATAATTCTTGAAAACCAACATCTGACACCCGGCGTGAGGTGGTTTCATGCAAGATTTGAAGTTATCATTTTAGGTCTCTTGTATTCCAATGAAATACAAAAGCTTCCACATATAGTTTGTATATATATGGAAATCTTTTTTTCAATAATACGAATATTATATAGGTACAAGAGATGCTGACATCTACAGAACTCCGTCTTGAATTTGAGCTTGCATAGACGAGAATCATACAACAACTGACCAGCATATTTCTCTCTTGTTCTATACTATTGAGATTCATATGTTTCGAAGTCCTAATACTCCTTCGTGATTACAACCTTTCCTGATTTTACTTCCAAAATCTTCATTCAATCAAGCCATCTGTCTAACGTTTGTCTCTCCTTCTTGGGATTTCCTGTAATGTATCAGTTAGCTTATTCATGCTTAACTGACGATTATCAATTATGAATTCGAAAGATCTTGATGCGGGCCCGTCGGGATTCGAACCCGAGACAGCCGGATCTCTTTCATTTGTTAAAAGTCCGGTACTCTACCTGGCTGAGCTACGGGCCCACCGTGCTGTTAGTTAGGCTTTGCATGGCTATAATTTAATCATATACTAATGAGAATATGCGGCCTGAGTATTCGTATGGTCATCCAAGTAACCTGAATTCACTTTTCTCATTTTGCAAATCAATAAGCAAAACGTTTTTAATTAGTATTTTAGATTCACTGCTTGAGTTTGCGTGCCCGGGTAGTATAGAAGAGCTCTGTTCAAAAGCTCTGTAAAGTCCGGTCTAGTATGGGGGACTGTCACTCCTTCGACCCGGGTTCGAATCCCGGCCCGGGCGCTTAACAATTCTTCTAGCTCGCTTGCAAGAGTTGCAAAAATTCTCTGTTCTTTGCGGCAATAAAAGATATTCTATTATCGAGTGACAAGTCTGAGTCAAGATATCCACCTTGAGGGTTAAAGAGTATCCCTCCCGCTTCTTTTGTAATCAAATAACCAGCTGCCAAATCCGTTACTCTGATTTTGCAGCGAAGATCAATATACATGTCAATAAGACCTCGGGCAAAAAAACATAATTCAAGTGCGTTCGCGCCCAAATGTCTAACGTGTAAACATTTCGATATGATCTTGGCCACTCTTTCAATACTGCATGCATCCATACCTGATATGTTAACTCCGACGACAAGTTCGTTCTGAGCTTTGTCCCGCTGACGAATATCATTGTCATAAATCCTTAGTCTAATTCCATTCATCAATGTACCACTATTTACGGAAGATTCGTAAACGTCCCCAGTGTTCAAATCAATTATGACGGCATCACTCACTGAACTAAGGTTACAATGAGTTGCATATGCTAAAGAGCAGCATGAGAATGGGATCCCGCGAGTGGCATTAGTCGTTCCATCTACGGCGTCCATAACCAAGTAACCATCACCACCATTAATTGTACCACACTCTTCTCCAATCACTGTCGGCCTAAACTCAAACTTTCCAATCGTATTGAGTACAGTGCTCTCGGCTACCAAATCAATCTTCGACGACAGGTCTCCTCCTGCGCCTCTTCCAAATGTCACGCCGCTTTCGGGTCTGCCAATTAGATCTCTTGTCTCCCTGAATACCGCGGAAGCGGCAGCCTTCAAAATATCTATTGTTTGCAACTTGTTAAAAACATAAGATACCCTATCTGCTACGGTCTTGTTTCTATGATATTAGATTTCAGGCGGATATTTCGTTTTCCCTTTTATTTTTCCTACTTCTAATAAGTTTGTAAATGTAAACCTTGGCCGCTAGGTATAGACTATAGAGATGAGACTTTGATTGCATGTATTTTTAATCTCTGGTATCAGTTATAAAGTTATTGAGCTGATTCCACTAGAATTATAGTCATTCGAATTCAGACGATAGCTGAAAATCCAAGATTCATGCTGAAGCAGCGACCCATGCCATGAAACTTGGGTTGCGGGACAGGACTTTAACTAAAAAAAATTAAATTCAAGTTAATGACAAATTACTTTGGGTTTCGTTTCGGGATTTTATCAATTCGGATCAAATTCTATTTTGAAGGTGTCCTCGTTTTCCCCCAGTATCTAATTTAAGTCGATTTTGACTGATTAGCAATATCGTCATTATCTGAACTATCTACTGCCCAAGGGAACCACTTTCCTATTACTCTGGCCCAATCGACGCGAATCGAAAGGTATACAATAATAACCAATACAACTACACTAGCAATAATCCCAAGCGTCAAGTACAGGGGATCTATATCTGCTGAGATAAATGATTCAAAAAATGGTCTTCCTAGAATTACTGAGCTCCAGACAATTATTTCATTAAGTATGAACTTGCCAGAGAACGTAGCTATAGCAAATTTCCATGGACTATACCTTGCCAGTCCTAGAGGGATGTATACCACATCGTCTGGTATAGGTGTCAATGCAACTATGAATGCCCCCAAACCACCATACCTGCGAAGCACCCTCTGAAGGGGGTACATCCTTTGTTTGGTCTTGTCGCTCAGAACACTCCGGCCATAATAACTTGCATAAAATATTATCATTTTTGCCAGCAAGACCCCGACCGCGCTAACAAGGGAAATCAAGTTCGGGTCTAATTGCTCACTTAGTGCAGCCGCTACCAAAACAGGAAAGTAGGGAACAGGCACAAATACAATAATACTTCCAACAAAGCTCGCAGTGAAAACACCTAGATATCCAAAACTATCAAAGAAAGTAAATAGCCAATCTAGTGTTGTCAATCGCAATACAGCTGCTAACGACCTATATATCTAGTAGTTGCCCTCCAAAATTCTGTATTCAAATGGTTTCAAAGGCAGACGGGGCGTGCCTGAACCGATTAGAATCGCATTTAGTAAGCCTTAGCGAACACTGGAACTGACTCGGCGTTTTTACCACAATAAACACATTTGACTGTGGAATCCCAAGTATTATTGCTTTCAAAGGGAATGAGCCTTATGTCCGCTCCCGTTTCTTCCTTAATCGAAATCTCACAATTTTCGTCACCACACCATCCAGCAGAAACAAAACCTACTTGTTTGTGGATCATTTCCTTAAGTTGGTGATAGCTGCTTGCGTTCTTCATGCTCCTTCGAAGGGCCTCGTTCGCCTTTTTAAGGAGGCTAGCGTGAACAAGATTTAATAATTCTGTCACTCTTTTGACCAAACTGTTTTGCGGAATTATTTCCTTCTGCAATGTATCCCTTCTAACAACTTCTAGCTCTTCCTTCATTATCTCTTTGGGTCCAATGTTAATTCTCAAGGGGACACCTTTTTTCTCCCAATCGTTATATTTCCATCCTGCTGTGAACTCATCCCGAGTATCTAAATGCACTCTTATTCCTGCCTTCGACAGTTCCGATGCGAGGTCCAACGACCTAGGAATAACATTCTGATTGGACTGCTCCTTCTTATAGATGGGAACCATGACCACTTGAATAGGAGCGATTTTTGGAGGCATGACTAACCCGAGATCATCCCCATGTATCATAATGAAAGCCCCTATCAGTCGCCAGGATATTCCCCACGAGGTTTGCCATGCATAATGTTCTAGATTGTCACTGCCAAGAAACTTTATTTCAAATGGGACTGAAAAGTTCTGACCGAGATTATGGGAAGTAGCCAATTGTAATGCTTTTCCATCCGGCATAATGCCCTCAAGCGTTGTAGTCGCGACCGCGCCAACAAATTTTTCCTTCCTTGTTTTGGTTCCTTTCAAAACGGGGATGGCCAAATAATCTGCCAATATTCTCTCATATAGATCGAGTATAAACCTAACCTCCGCTTCTGCCTCCTTGTTGTTCGTATGTACTGTATGACCCTCCTGCCATAGAAATTCAGAATTACGAATAAATGGCTTTGTTGACTTTATTTCAGCTCTCATTGCTGAATTCCAAAAATTAAGTTTCAAGGGAAGGTCCTTATAGCTGTCAACCCAGTTAGAAAATAGATAATAAGCGATTGCCTCTGAAGTTGGACGCAAGGCAAGCTTCTCTTGCAGTGAATTATCTCCTGCTTTAGTTATCCAGAATACTTCTGAATTGAACCCCGAGAAGTGAACTTCTTCCTTTCTTAGCAAACTTTCGGGAATAACAGTTGGAAGGTATGCATTTTGATGGCCAGAATCCTTAAGACGAACGTCAACAATCTGTTTGATCGATTCCCAGATTGAATATCCGTATGGCTTTAGTACTATAAAACCCTTTGAAGGGCCGTAGTCGATAAGATCAGTCTTTAATAATACCTGACTATACCATTCGCTTAAATTGTCGCCTTTCCTCACTGTTATTCCGTATTCTTTTTGAATCTTCAATTATGAAAGGCAGATCAGAATCGATTTATGAATTTTTGGTGACCTAGAAAGGCTCTCCTCTGCAGTACACCTGTCCAGATATTCTGCTGTGAAAGTTTTTACAAACATAACATTGAATAAATCCAACTTCCGTTTGAAGTACAGGACAGTCTACCGCTTCGAGTTTCATACGCCTCAGCATACGTGGACTAACGCCCTTCAATTTCAACTTTCCTTTATCGTCCATCATCCCAATGCTCTTGAGTTCATTTTTTGAATCATTCGATAACTTTATCGATTTTTCTACTTGTTTCACTGGAACTAGGAATTTAGTCTCAGCCGTCGCTTCTTCATTCATTCATACATGCTTCAGTAATTTCATGATATAATGCTTTTCCTTCAAGTGCAGATAACAATGATTTGTGCGAATGTCCAATTCAATAACATAGTATCTCTGATGCGGAGATCGTTCTACACGTTTTGTTCTAAACAAAGTTAATATATGGTAAAATTAGAGGTCTGAATAATATCCCCAAGATGCTTGTCGTCTTTGATGTTGAAGGAGTTCTTCTAAATGCAGAGTATCTTCCGGTTCTAGCTCAGGTTGTGGGCCCAGAAAAGGAGAAGGAGATCTGGGATATTACAAAGCAGGGAATACGCGGCGAAATCAACTGGGAAGAAGGTCTCATAAAGCGCGTTCATGCCCTCAGGGGTATTCCTCAAAGTGAAGCCAAGAAAATAGGCGAGAATCTACAGATTATGCCTGGCGCGGTAGAGATATGTCACGCCTTAAAACGATCTGGCTGGAAATTGATCGCTGTCTCTGGTGGCTTCTCCATAATCACGGATAGACTGAAAGAAATGCTGGGTCTAGATAGAATATTTTCCAATGAGCTGATCTTTTCCAATGGACTTCTGCAAGATGTCATCGTTAGAGTTACTTCTGATAAGGCAGCTGCGATAAGGGGTGTGTTGATGGAGTGGGAAGTTAAGAAGGAAGATACCGTTGTCGTGGTTGACGGTGCAAATGATCTGAAACTCTTTGCCCTCGCAGGATTCACAGTGGGATTTTGCCCGGTAGATAAAATAAGAGAAAAAGCTGATGCGGTGATTGAAATTCGTGATTTGTCACTACTATTAAATTTACTTGAAAAAAGGTTTGGTAAAGCCGTTTTGGCTAATATCTAGATTTTAGATCCTCATAATTGTCAAATCAACCTTTGGAAATCATACCGATACCCGTGGAAAAGGACGTAGCAAGAGGTGATGATATTGGCAGATTACTACTGCGCTCGCTCAAGGCAAACCGAGTATCCTTGAAGAATCATGACGTACTGGTGGTTACTCAGAAAATTATTTCAAAATCTGAAGGTCGTATTCTAGATCTGTCGACGGTAAAACCGTCCAATCACGCATTGGAGTTAGCCAGCAAGACTAAGAAAGACCCCCGGTTTGTAGAATTAATACTCATGGAGTCCAGGAATTTAGTTAGGTATTCGGAAAACCTGATCATCACCGAAACAAGACATGGGTTTATTTGTGCAAACTCTGGAGTAGATCAAAGTAACGTATGTAGTCCTGGAGAAGGCTTTGTATCGCTTTTACCCATGGATCCAGACCTATCTGCTAAACGAATCAGACAAGCAATTGCCGAGTCGATTGGCGTTAATATTGCCGTCGTAGTGTCAGATACATTTGGAAGGCCTTTTAGATTAGGACAGACAAATGTTGCAATTGGAGTATCGGGTATAGATTCGATAAAAAGCTACATAGGGCGATCCGATATGTACGGCAACATGCTTAGGATTACGGAAATTGCGGTCGCTGACGAACTTGCATCAGCTGCAGAACTCGTAATGGGTAAAACAGAGAGGGTGCCTGTAGCCATTGTAAGAGGATATGATTTTTCTTCCACGGAGAGCAGTTCCGCGAGGTCCCTAGTGCGGGATAGTGTTTATGACCTTTTTAGATAGAAGACTTTTACGTTGTCAGAATGTTTCTAAACATTTAATATCTTGAGAACTCAAAATAATTTATTCGTTGAGTGCCAAAAGTGACATTGCTCCGACAAAAACAATTGATGTGAGGGGGCTGTATTGTCCTGAGCCTGTATTTAGGACCAAAATAGAAATGGAACGACTTGCCAAAGGGGAGATAATCAAAGTAATCGCTGACGATCCTGCCTCTGAAGAAGATATCTCAAGATGGGTCAATAGGAATGGTCACGAGTTGCTTTCAGTAAATCTGATTAAACCGGATCTGGAATTTATGATAAAAAAGGGAAAATAGGGGTATGGCCACATTAGCTCAAGCGAAAGCTGCTGAACGTATTGGGAATACTCCACTCGTAGAACTTTCTTCTTTTTCAACCAAATACGTAAAGTTTTATGCTAAACTCGAATGGTATAACCCCTTTGGGTCAGTAAAAGATAGACCCGCATATTGGATGATCAAGGATGGTGAGAGGAAAGGATTGCTTAGAAAGGATTCTAGTATCATTATCGAACCTAGCTCAGGTAATACTGGAATCGCTCTGGCTGGGATCGCCACTGCTCTAGGTTATAAGGTTGAGATAGTTATCCCTGAAAAGGTGAGCCAGGAGACCAAATCACTTTTGAGAAAATTGGGAGCTAGTTTACATGAAACTACAGATGATCTTTGTCCAAGGGTAGGAGCAGGTACTGATCAGAGTATAGCGCTTGCGAAGGCTATCTCGAAGCCAAGACCTGATATATACTACATGCCTAATCAATACGAAAATGATGCTAATTTTTTGTCCCATTATGAAGCGACAGGACCTGAAATATGGGAACAAACTAATGGTAGTGTTACCCATTTTGTTACGGGGTGCGGGACTGGGGGAACAATCACAGGCACAGCGACGTTCTTGAAGGAAAAAAATCAACATATCCGTGTCATAGCCGTACAAGCGCAAAGAAATCATTTGTTGCAAGGTTTGAGGAATTTTGAAGAATCCGCTATGCCAGATCTCTTCCTTCGAAGAAAACATGTAGCTGATGAATGGTACACGGCCACCAACGATGAATCATTTTTGATGGTAAAAGAATTGGCCGAAAAAGAAAAGCTATTTGTCGGACCCTCGACTGGTGCAGTGATGTCCGCAATGGTAAAGATTTCACAAGGAATGAAGAGCGCAGGCTCTATTGTAGGCATATTTGCAGACGACGGTAGGAAATTTAAGACACTTTATCAACAATTGAAATTGTTCGACGAGGGACAGATTGCCAAAATAATGGCCGAGTCAGAGCATCTCCCATCACTCGCTTTTGATGCCGATTAGCCTCAAAGAAAATGCCTTGAAGAGCCAGTAAATGTTATAGTCCTGCTCCTCGAATTTCCACTAACCACTTTTCGACGTCTAACGCCGCCATACATCCAAATCCCCCAGCTGTGATCGCCTGTCGATATCTGTAATCGTGCACGTCACCTGCTGCGAATACCCCATCAACGCTTGTTTTAGTATTCTTTGTTAGAACGATATAACCTCTGTCATCGAGCTCGAGTTGTCCCTTAAATATGGATGTATTTGGTTCATGACCTATCGCAACAAAAAGGCCACCTACTGGTATCTTCCTTTCTTCTCCAGTTCTAAGATTTCTGACAGAGATACTATTGATCTTCTTATTGCCGCTAATATCGGATACCACATGATCCCAGACAAAATCAATCTTTGGGTTCTCAAAGGCTTTTTCTTGAAGAATCTTGCTTGCTCGCAGGAAATCCTTTCTATGTATTATTTTCACTGATTTTCCAAATTTTGTCAGGAAGGTTGCTTCTTCAATTGCAGTATCGCCCCCTCCTACGACTGCAATATCCTCTCCTTTGAAAAAGGGTCCATCACATGTTGCACAGTATGAGATCCCTTTACCCGCGAACTCTTGCTCAGCTCTTAAGCCCAGCTTACGCGGTGATGCCCCAGTACAAATAACAACTGACTCGGAACGAAATTCCTGGCCGTGGGTCTTAATTCCGAAAGGCCTCTTTTTGAAATCGACCTCCACTACTTCATCATCTAAAAGTTTAGCCCCAAATCTTTCTGCCTGCTGGCGCATATTCATCATCAATTCAGGGCCGAAAATTCCATTTGGAAATCCAGGATAATTTTCCACCTCGCTTGTCGTCATCAGCTGCCCTCCGGGCAAAGATCCTGAGATTAGAAGCGTGTTCAATTTAGCTCTAGATGTATATACCCCAGCGGTATAACCTGCTGGTCCGGATCCAATTATTATCACTTCGTAAGTTTCAGGTCTGTGAGATGAGTTGTTTTCGCTTCTGCGAGGATCATTGGACATGGATTTTTAGGATCTAAGGAGTACCGACCTGTTAATAATTCGTTCGGAAGTGTTGCTATATTCGTTGTTAGCAGACGACAATGGATAGCATGCTAACTAAGTTGTAAAGCCAAAAGGTCCTAAATCGTACTGACATGGCAAGTGCTGCCATGACTCATAGTTCTTCAATTGACCGCATTTAATACACGATAAAGGTCATCCGATAATAATAACGAACTTTCCAAAATTTTGACGCAATTGGATTGCCCGACCTTGGTATTGCCACAAAAAATCAAGCAGGACAGAGAAATGAAGGTTAACAGCAATATTCCTCAGAAATAAAAATGGAGATGGTATCTGTTCGCTAGTACACGAAACTATTTGTAGAATTGATCGACTCTATTCTATCTGAATATAGGTTTGAATTTACTTTTTTGCGTTTTTTACTTTAACCTTTGGAAATTCAGATAACCCTTTCAGTTTGTCAGTCACGATTTCTGCGACCTTCTTTCCAGATAGAAGCATAGAACCGAACGTCGGTCCCATTCTAGGCAAACCAAATGTCTCAGTCACACACATACCCGTCGCCACTAGTCCCGGAAATATTTCAGCGGTGTTTTCTACTACCGCATCTTCTCCCCCATCTACCCACATAGGGTCCATCCCTTTCCAATCAACTAGACCTCTTTGCATTAACCTCTTGACTGCAACTGAATCATGTCCAGATGCATCAACTACGATCCTACTTTCTAGCGCAATAGGGTCCACGCACGTAATATTCCTTGGGAGGGCTGAAACCGGCATCCAATTTACAACAACACCACCTACCCGCTTGTTCTTAAGAACCAAATCATCAAACTTTGTAAGTTGCAAAAACCGAACTCCTGCCTCACATGCTGCGGCAATGAGCTTAGAACATGCCTCCGGACCCCAAGTTGCATATAAGCTATCGCTTATCTTCTTGTACCGTACTCCCAATTCTTCCCAAACCATTTGAGCAGGTGCTCTTACCGTAACAGGATTCATCATGTAACCTCCAACCCAGTATCCGCCACCAAGGTAATTGTTTTGTTCAATCACCAATGTTTTTATCCCGTTATTAGCTAACCCCCTGGCAGCCGTCAGGCCAGCTGGACCTCCACCAATCACGATTACATCTGATTGAGAATATTCCTGCAGTGTATCATTAAACATTGAAGTTATTGTTCTTGTGATTTCGCTTTCGCTTACTTCCGAAAATATCCTTGCCATACTAATGAAAGTACTTCGTACATGTAAATATATTATTTACTCCATCATGGATAAAAAAATACAAATTACATATTCGCATGATTAGACCAAAATCAAGTTAAAGCCTCACAGAATCTCTATTGACCTTTGGGCTGCGAACTCGAAACTGGACCAGCTCGAATCTTGGCATCTAGATTCTCCACTAGGTTTAACAAGTCCACTTTGTGTGAATTAAGATATTCAAGACCCCTATCCTTCAACCTTATCTGATACAACCTAAGATCACGGTGGTCGTCAAAAAATTGTTCAATCATTGCTGCCCCGTGTTTGCTAGGATTAATTAATAATTCAAAATTATTAGTCGTAGCGTCCAAATCTCCTTTCTCTATTGCCATCTTGGCATCTCCCAGTATTTCACTTATATCTCGTAGCTGCTGGACAGGCGCTGAGATCGTTTTAGTTTTATGTAGAAACCCTGTTCGCTTAGTATTTCCTACTCTTTCTGCGATGGTCTTTGCCAATTCATAATACTCTTCCCTCCTGCCAAATGGATAGTATCCATATCTTTGTTCCCTCCGCACAACCAAGCCCTTCATTGCTAATCTAGTGAGAGCGTAGTCAACTTCTTCCTTGTCCATCGAAGTGATCCAAACTATTTTACCAGGATAATTGTAACCTTGTCGAATAGCTTCAAGAACTACAACTTCAACAATGCGCCTAAATCCTTCCTCAGCCCTCGCGTATTCAAAATCTCGATCACGAACGGCCTTCCTTGCGAAAGAGATATCAATTTCGATAGAACGCTTGAGCGCCTCCAATCCGTCTGCTACGTTTCTGCTAAGAACCAAGTAGCAAGCCAAATTATACCAGGCCATACCGTCGTTTGGATCGTAATCTATTGCATTTTCACAAGCTTGAATTGCTTTTTCATAATTTTTCAGCCTATAGAATGCTAATCCCTTTAGGTTCCAAGCTTCTGCATTGTTGATGTCGATTTCAAGAGCTTTATCGTAGCATGAAATGGCCGTTGTAAACTCGTCCAAATGAAAATGAGCATAACCCTTTTTGATCCATGCGTCAACATAACTGGGGTCTAAACGTAAAGCCAAATCAAAATCTCTAATCGCATCTTCCATTTTGTCGTCAGACATATGTGAAATTCCTTTTTTGTATTGGTCAGTTTTTTGAATTTCTCTAATATCCAGTTGCTCCTCTTCACTAGAGCGAGCAGAGACTTCATTTTGATCCTTATTAGGCGTCCTCCTCCGAAGGAAATTGCCCATTTAACTAAACTACTCCATTCGACGTTAAATACATTTGGAAGAGTCCACTATGGAATACAAGACAGGTCGATTTTTGTTCCGAAAGTAAGAAACGATCAACCATTCAATACACTATTTGTAGGTTGGACGCTGGCACACCACTTGAAGTCAAATAAGCATATAGAGACATTTGTGAGCTAGGTATGGTTGTAAGAAATATCATCAGAGTCGGAACCGCTCCACAAACAATGATTGTCAATATGATTAGCCAAACAGCAGTCATTTTCTCGTACATATTTTCAATATTTATAGATTACATATATAAATTTTAAAACCGTAGGGTGCCAATCAGGATAGTTATAATAGAAATCTGGTGAGTCTGTCAATTTGTATTATTTAGGGCGTTTAATAACAAATTGAATAGAATTATAAATAAGCTTATTAGTTTTTCTCCAAGAGATGAGGCTACTAGAGTATCAAGGGAAAGAGCTATTTAAGGAATTTGGGATCCCGATCCCTAAATCTCGCATGGCTTTTTCGATCGAGGAAGCTCGCTCGCTTCTAAACAATGAACTTGCATTTCCAATAGTTTTAAAATCACAAGTCCCGGTAGGAGGTCGAGGAAAGGCGGGTGCCATCAAGAAATGCAAAAATATGAATGAAGTTGAAAGTCAATTTACTGTCCTTCAAAACAAGAAAATTGAAGGAGAGTCACCTAGAGGCCTTCTCCTTGAGGAAGTCATAAACATCTCCAAAGAATTGTATGTCTCTCTATATCTCAACCGTAGTGCCAGGTGTTTTTCTCTGATCGTATCAGCGGCAGGAGGGATAGAGATAGAATCGGCGGAGAATCGATTTATTTTGGATATTACTTCCAAAGATGATATTGAAGAGAGTGCTACGAGAATTGCAGGAATGGTAGATATAGGTAGCGAAAATCGTCAGAGATTTGTTGAATTTGTTCAGAAGCTTTATAGATTGCTTTTCGAGAAGGAAGCGGAACTTGTAGAAGTAAATCCAGCCGCGCTTTTAATTGACGGCTCGATTGTGGCCTTGGACTCTAAGGTCATTATTGATGATAACGCTTTGTTCCGTCACCCTGAGTTGATCAAGTATGAGGAAGCGAATGAGCTGGAATCTCTTGCTAAAAAAAATGGATTTTCATTTGTGCAGCTTCAGGGAAATATCGCAATAATTGGTAATGGTGCAGGACTGGTTATGTCGACACTTGATATGGTATCTGACGCGGGAGGAAATGCCGGCGCATTCCTAGACTTTGGTGGTAGTGCAACGTCGGAAACAATTTATCAAGCTCTTACGGTTATCAGTAGAGTCAAGACAGTTCAAACAATTGTTGTTAATTTATTTGGTGGCATTGTACGTACCGATCTGGTTGCCCAAGGAATCCTAAGGGCTTATTCAAACAACCTAATAGTGGTACCCCTATTCGCCAGAATCTCAGGGGCGGAATCACTTAAGGCTAAGGAGATACTCAACGGCTCAAAGGCTCATTTATTTGATAGGATCGAGGATGCAATCCAAGCTGCTGTGCAGGGAATAAAGTCCCAGGAAGGAAAGGCAATACTATGACCAAACAGACTTATGATTATGACTTGATGAGGGTTCTTGTTGGGAATATTGGAGATTCAGATTACACGAGGCAACCTGTGATAGTGCAAGGCATAACAGGCAGTTTCGGATCTGTTCATACTAAGTTAATGAGAGAGTACGGTACCAATATTGTAGCTGGTGTAACCCCTGGAAAAGGGGGTAAAATGTTCGAAGGCGTTCCTATATATAATAACGTAAGTGAAGCAGTCTCGAATACTAATGCAGAAATATCCGTTGTTTTTGTTCCTGCTCCTCACTTCCTAGACGCTGCAATGGAATCATTGGAAAATGGGATTAAGCTAATTGTAGCGATACCGGAACATGTGCCCATGAGAGATTCTATGAGAGTAATTGAATATGCTAAGGAGAGAGGGGCAAGAATCATCGGTCCAAACACGCCAGGGATCATCATTCCGGGAACGATTAAGATAGGGATAATGCCCGCCGATCCTTTTACCCCTGGTAAAACGATAGTTTTCTCAAGAAGTGGCACCCTTATGTATGAAGTTGCCTTCAATTTGTCAAGGAATGGCTTTGGGCAGAAAATCTGCCTTGGAATAGGTGGCGATCCGATCAATGGTACCAATTTAATTGAAGCAATCGAAATGGTAAGGACTGCTGGTAGTAGTGATCCAATTGTGATTGTGGGAGAAATTGGTGGGGATGCTGAAGAAAAATTTGTAAGCCATCTTGAAGCCAAGGGTATCACAGGTCACATGGTAGCGTATATCGCTGGTAGATCTGCTCCGAAGGAAAAGAAGATGGGTCACGCAGGCGCAATAGTGTATGGAAAGTACGGTTCAGCAGAATCCAAATTTGAGAGCTTTGGTCAATTAGGCATTCCCGTGGCAAAAACCCCCGCAGAGATACCTATTCTCCTCAAAGGTAAGGCGATTCAATGATAATATTCCACTGTTATTCATAGCGCAGTCTCACAAGTCCAGTTAAATATACATTCATATTTTTGTTTTGAGATCCAATAATAATTCCGTCTAACTATGGAAACAGAAAAGAGGTTCTGTGATCGCTGCATGGCTAAGTCTGAACATGTTTTGATCGTTGACGAAGATGCAATTGTCACATACAAAAAGAAGAGTGCTTATAGATGCATAAATTGTGGGCACAAGTCATATCGTAGATCCCTTCGTCCTAGCGCTGAGTCGGTGTATTGACTGCCTCTTGCACCCTGATGATCTGGCCAGCTTAGTTACGGGACTTAAAAGAGTCTACATTGGGAGCCGTGATTTTAGTGGTTCTCCCTATGAGATCTTGCCATTAGATTGCTTGAGTGTCGAGGAAAGTGATGACATATTTATTTCAAAGCTCAATGAATTTGCCTCCCATAATCCAATATTTCATGGTCAGAAAGAAATTGACATCCAAAATTGCAGATGCAAAGTCTTCTCTTGTGAAGTAATAGAATATTGGTTAAGTAGCAAGAAATATGATGCCTGTTATCAACCATTTTACCCAACTTGGCTAATTTCTTCATTAATCATTTGCTTAAGGGCCAAGTTATCGGGTTTCAGCGAAATAATAGACATAGGATCAGGAGACGCACGCATTCCCTATTGTGGAGCAGTGGTTGGATTGCGCGGGATAAGCGTTGAATTGGATGCTAATCTGGTAGAACTTCAACGGAGAATAATTTGCTCGACCGGGGTAGAATTCGAGGTAATTAATAGTGATGCCTGCAAGGTTAATTTCGAAGGGATGAATTTATCAAAACCTATGTTCCTGATTTCAGGACTGCCAGAACAGGGAGAAGTTCTTGCCGAGGCAGTGATAAGTAACCTGATTCACCATGAATTTTCGTCTTCAAAATTAGGTTTTGCATTAATGGGCAGTCATACGATGAAACGGTATTCCAGGGATCGTACTCTTTATGGTTGGGGCCGCTTCGTTGCGGACCACAAATTGAGCATATTGGATTGTCTTACATTGCCGACGATGTGGACCAATGAGCAATCCATTGACACGCCATTTGTCTTTTCGATGGTGGAGGTAAAATGCTAATTCCTGAGAGGAATGACAGTGAATCTACTGCCTACGCATTCTTCATGAATTTATAGTGGATCCTCAATTTGCAAGTTAATATTGGAAAGATATCTTCTTTATTTGAAAAACCAAAAGTTCAAGCCCTCTGATGCACCGGCAGTACTATTAGAGGCTAGGACAAGAATCCCAAAGTCTAGCAATATTATCATAAGAGATGTTAGAGTAGCACAGCGATTCATTGAATTTGATGTGAGTGTTTCTGAACAAGAAGTAATAGATCGAATTGTCCTAAATGCTCTTTCAACAATTGCTGAATTCGATAGCTACGAAATAATAAAGGAGGAAGATCTCTCTAAAGAAGAGGCTATCGATAGAGCACGAGCCCTCTTCAATGATGAGAGATTTTGGAAGTGCCACGAAGTGCTTGAGAATGTATGGAAACAATCAGAAGGCGAAGAAAAAGGGTTGCTTAATGGAGTCATTTTAGTTGCCGCAGCCTTCGTCCATTTTCAGAAAGGCGAAAACGAAACATGTATTGGTATTTTGAGGAGGGCTCATGATAAAATTAAAACAGGCAAAGGCCAATATTACAGAATTAAGTTCGATTTACTCGAGGAAAATGTAAGAAAAATTATAGATACAGGCACAATTATTCCAATGAGGCTATGACCTGAATAATGAAGAGGTCGATAAACATTGTAATCATTCGTGCGAGCCTCTCAAATCTGTAGTGAAAAACGGTATCGACCTGAGCGTATCAAGGATTTTACGCAATAGATAAAGGGGAGAACCAGTACATGATATAAGAAATGACAGTTGAACTCAAGGTGCATCCATCTTTCTTCAAAGAATTTGCAACTAAAACCTGGGTCTCTCCAAATGATATTATAAAAGAAATGATCGAAAACGCATTTGACGAGGATGCAACCAAGGTATTGATAACTATTGTCAGTGACGGTACCATCGTGATTGAAGATGATGCCGGCATGGATGAAGATGGCATGGATAAATTTCTAGTTCTAGGCTCTCCTCACAAGAAGAATGATTTTATCTCTCCTAGATTGAAAAGAACCAGGACAGGCAGGTATGGCACTGGTCGTTTATCCTTCTTGACGTCCTTCGATAGCATGAAAATGCGAACAAAAAGGGATGGATTTAGAAAATCAATCGTGATTGATTCTACATCACTTGACGAACTGTACAAGGGAAACTCGAGATTGAAAGAGCTTTACGAACCGCTCCTGACCCGCAATGGTACGGAATTGACTTTAAGCAATTCTAAGGTGAACATAGATCCAACTAAATTAGTCAAGGAAATCAGAAAGTTGGCTATTCTTCGCTACCCTCTATTTGAAGTATATTGGAAAAGCGCAAATAGTTTTAGGGAGTGGGATCTTGCTGATGCTCAGATGATCACCCCCCCTGACATTCAAGGTCACAGAATTCCTGTCAATATTGAGTCGCCCCGTATTGTTGGAGAAATTATAATCGCCAAGAGACCCCTATCAGAAGAAGAAAGAGGTATTGGAATCATGATACGAAATCACATAGTTACTCGTACTTCGTTTGATCTTGATTCAAGATTGAGCAGGATAACTGGAATCGTTAGATGTGATTCTCTGACATCTCGTTTTGCAGACAAATCTGCATTAATTGAGGATGATGAGTATCACGCCTTTCGTAGTACAATGAAGCAGTTCGTCAAGGATATCGTAATTCCTAGCTTGTCTGAATACGAGGATGTCTTGATTACTAGAGAGGAATCGAAGATTTACAAAGAAATTGATAAAGCATTAGGACAAGCCTTGTTTGAGAACTTAGAAGGAGAGGAGGAAATTGAAGGATTTCAGTTAGTCGATGTTACAGAAGAGGTCAGAACTGGCGATAAATTGGAAGTTGCAACAGGCGGAAGAATTTCTACAAGCAATGAAATTGGTTCGCCCAGTCAGATTATCAGTTCGACGAGCCAGAGTCAATATCCTAGTGAAGGTCGAAACGACGTGGAATCTGGCCTAGACACTAACAGTCTTGGCTCGATTTCCGATCGAAGAGAGAAGTCTATGGACGGTGAAGTCGGTACTAAAGGGATAAACGACGACGTAGAACCAGGGTCAGGCACGTTTTCCAAATTTGGCATAAATTATGATTCGCTACTCGAGGCTTCGCCTGACATTGAGGATAAATTACAGCAAACAACTGGAATATCCACTATAAAGAGGTTCAGAAAACCGATCATTAGGAAAACATTCGCCCTGAAAAAAGTGGGATATAAGGTAATTCCTTATGAGGATGAAACCGATTCAAGATACAGCTTTAGAAGCGAGAACGTCGTTTTTGTCAACAAGGCTAATTCAGCATATCAATCAGAGGCCAGAAGAGGCGATGAATTTTTATTGCGACACATAATAAGGATTGTTGCTGAGGCTCTCGCTGAAGCCAAGCATCCTGAAGCAAAAGAGGCATTAGAGCTGCAGAATAGGTTAATTGCTGAAGCGATCAGGATACACGACCACTCCGTTGTGAAGAAGCAGTGATACCATGATAGCTCAAACAAACCCCTTCGATAGAAAGGACTAAATCTAACTACACTCGGATATAATGACGAAATAAATGGCTTTTCAATTTATGCCAGGGGCAACTGCAGTTGGGATATCGTTCGCTAATGGCGTTACCTTAGCTGCTGAAAAACGTGTCTCGTACGGGAACTTCGTTATTAATAAGCAAACAAGGAAAATATTTTCTGTCACAGAGAGTGTCGGAGCTGCATGTGCTGGTATGATAGCAGATATGCAAGTATTGGTCCGACAAGTTGAGGCATTGGCAAAAATTAGAAAGCTTGAAACAAGGCGAAATGTTGCAACAAATTCTGTAGCGAAGTTGATGTCTGTTATAATGTTTGAACGCAGATTTTTCCCACTTCTTACACAAGTTATTGTGGGTGGAGTAGACACAAAATCGCAGATCTATACATTAGACCCGCTAGGCTCGGTTCTTCCCGATGAGTATGCTGCGGTGGGAACTGGTGCAGAAATGGCATTAGGCGTTCTTGACTCTGAATACAAGTCAAGCATTACGGCTGAACAATCGAAGGATCTTGCGTTAAAGGCTATCAGGTCTTCGATACAGAGAGATTCTGCAAGCGGCGACGGGATAGATTTGCTAGTAATAACCAAGGGTGGACATGCACAAGAATCGCTTAGCTTCGATAAGTAGATCGTACCCGGACACGAGCTTTGTCTACATTTTTCGGTCTTCCCGAAAAGGATTTTTTTGCTGGGCCTCGCACTATTGCTAGTAAATTAGAAAGTTGACTATTACGAAAAGGAAAGTAGGAATGAATCAGCTGACTAATCATAGATGAATAGATTAAAAATAGGTCCAATGTTCCTCACGAAATACAAGTAGAAGAGATTTAGAATTACGACCACAGGAACAACAAGAGCTAATCATCTGGCTACCAAACCTTGTCACTAGCGCAGTTTGTAATCGCTGAGTATGTCCTTGTACACGGGATTTTTCTTTCCAATGTACTTTACATACTCACCATAAGTCAAGTCCAAATGACATTTTTCACATCGCACAAAACTGAAGTTATCAGATAGCTCTGCTATGCCTTCACAATCCGGACACTTCACTTTCATACTACTAATGTATTCTCAAAGGCGCGCTAAAAATGTATGGACATAGCCTTCAACACGAAATGAAGCAGATAAGTAGGCTAGACCGCTTTTAACTGCTTAACAATAGGTTGTCTGGCCTTTCTAAAGACTCTGAAGCCACATATACATTTAATCTCCGGCAACCTAGAGAGCTCTTCAACGGTGACGTGTGTGCCGCAGCGCATACATTCATAGACCACTCCTCCAAGAATTCCTGAATCAGACAATCTTAAACTTCTTTGTAGGCAATGGAAATAAAAGCCTATCTTAATTAAAATGGTATTGTTGTGACGGAACGGGAATGGATCACCTTTTCTTTCTACCTGATGAGACGATAGATAACACGTCTCGATCCTTCAAGTGATAATTGACTGGGAGCCTCAATCCATCCCTTGCATCCACTGCATAGAGTAGACCTCGAGATAGGTCGCTATGAACAGTATTCGCAAGATCTTCAACAGTTGACCCAGCCTCCATGAGATAAACGTCGGGTAAGACTTGCCCGTTCCTATCCGAGTACTTTGAAGGATTAGCCACTGGATATACAGTGTTCATTCTTAGCAATTTCATAACAGCGACGTTTATTGCAAATTGGACACCCGTTCTCATATATTCCCCAAGAATATCTCTTCGGATAAAATTGAGGGCCCATTTTTGCTTTTCGTTCAATCCACTCTGTTCTAAGATTTCAAACCGTTCGTCACCAGGAAGGTACTTGATTAACCCCCTGTGTTCTGCCCTCCTCAACGTTAGTTCGGCGTCTGCACTCGCAGGCACAATGATTAGATCCTTGTATTCTTCTCTCAGTCTTCTGAAATTATCTGAAGAGGCCGGTAGGTCAACTTTGTTTGCAACTATCAGAGTCGGTTTTGAGAGCTCTCGTAGAGACCAGACGAAATCCTTGGTAATTTCAGAGCTAAAATCATCAATCTTTGTATCAGTCAGATTGTTTGATATAATTGCAGCCTTCACGTGATGTTCCTTTACCCCGATTCCTCTAAAAATTTCAGTAATAGAATTTATCGTATCTACTCCGGAATGGATCGAGCGTGCAATCTTATCACGATTTCCTTCAAACAGCTTTAGATACCACATAACCAATTCCTCTTCAATATCTGCTATATCCGCAATAGGATCTCCGGTGCCCGGTTCGGCGACTCTTCCCGATGCCTCAATACTTCCCGAGACGTCGACTATGTGAAGTAGGGCGTCAGATTGGGCTGCAACAGAGAGGAATTGATTTCCTAAACCTTTTCCTTCCCAAGCACCTTTTATTAATCCAGGGAGGTCGACAATCTCTATTGGAATGAATCTCCAGCCGTCTACACAGCGTGAATTACGTGGATTGTCATTGACTCCGAGTTCCTTATGCACGCACAATGTAATCGCATTTGCATTCGCGACTGAAGGGACCTTCGTGGTAAACGGATAGTTGGAGATATCTGCAGATGAAAGGGAAGCAGAGTTAAAGAAAGTGGTCTTACCAGTATTGGTCTTACCTATTAGCCCAATTTTTATCATATATAACCGACCTCATTGTTCATATTTATACATCTTCATTGAATCTTGAAGGTCGAAATGAAATTCACTTTGGTCTCTCACTCACAGGGGAGAGTTATCGCACCGTCAGACGCGGACTGGACCAATGATGCATATTTTGCCAAAACTCCTGATAGATATCGATTTGCGATCGGTTTCCAATCCTTGAATCTCGCCTCAATTGTGGCACTATCCACCATAAGGTCAACGGTTCCTTTTTCAATATCAATCTCTATTTGATCGCCAGTCTTAACGATCGCAATAGGTCCACCCTCCATAGCCTCTGGCGAAACATGGCCTATCATAAGGCCTCTTGTCGCTCCTGAGAATCTCCCGTCAGTCACCATCGCAACCTTCTGGCCTAGTCCCTGCCCCACAAGAGCTGCAGTTACCGCCAGCATTTCCCTCATTCCTGGGCCTCCTTTGGGACCTTCATATCTGATGACCACTACATCACCTTCAGTTATTAATCCCTTTGAAACTGCTCCAAATGCTTCCTCTTCTGCATCAAACACCTTCGCTTCTCCACGAAAGCGAGCTGTATCGAGCCCAGCAATTTTAACTACTGCCCCATCTGGTGCCAATGTACCGCTCAAGACCTTAAGCGTTCCCTGCGAATGAAGAGGTGCACTTACCGGGGCAACCAACTGACTGTGATCTGATAAATCGACCTCAACGTGATCCAGATTTTCCTTCATACTCTTACCAGTTACTGTAATCGCTTCGCCATTGAAAAGACCACGTTCGTAAAGCATCTTCATGATCAAGGGTATGCCCCCTATCTCTTCGAGATCAATCATCACATAAGATCCACCTGGCCTCATATTTGCAATATGCGGCGTTCGCTTTCTAATTCTCTCAAAATCTGACAGTGTCAAGTTTATACCTACTTCTCTTGCCAAGGCGACCAGATGCAACACAGCATTAGTAGATCCACCGATAGCATTCGCCATGGCGATTCCATTTTCAAAGGCTTCAAACGTCATGATATCCTTTGGTCGAATGTTATTTTCGATAAGCGCGCCGATTGCTTTTCCTGTTGTATAACACAAAGAGGTTCTTTTCTCGCTTTCTGCTGGTGCAGTAGAGCTGCCTGGCAACGACATGCCAATTGCCTCCCCCACAGATGCCATCGTATTGGCCGTGTACATACCTGCACATGAGCCGGCAGAAGGGCATGCAACATTTTCCAAACTAACGAGCTCCGCCATACTCATCTTACCGGCTTCATAACTACCGACAGCTTCAAAAACATCTTGTATAGTAACTTGTTTGCCGTTCCAGATACCTGGCAATATTGAACCTCCATATACGAATATGGAGGGAACGTTTACGCGAGCCATACCCATCAATGTTCCTGGTAAACTCTTATCACACCCCGATATCCCAACAAGGGCGTCATATTGGTGAGCAATCATCATTACTTCAATAGAATCCGCAATGATCTCTCTACTAACCAACGAAGCTTTCATTCCTTCGTGACCCATCGCGATACCATCCGAAACTGAAATGGCTGTAAATTCTCTAGGCGTACAGCCACTATCTTTTACTCCATTTTTTGCATGCTGTGCCAACCTTCCGAGATGGATATTGCATGGAGTAGCTTCGTTGCAAGTTGAAGATACCGCTACCATCGGTTTTGACAAATCATTGTCCGTCAGGCCCATGGATTTATAATATGACCTTTGTGGTGCTCTTGCACCACCCTCGATAACCTTGCGACTTGGTAAATTCACAAGAATAAGGATTTGCGATACTTATTTTAATATTAGTGATCCGGAAATAATGATCAAACTACTCCATTGTTGCAGTAATTTTTATTCCATCTAGGCCTTCCACTTTGAATTCAGTTTCACACATTCCACATTCTGCATTTCCATTGAGGAGATCGTTTGATGAAATCTCCTCATTCAAGTAATCACATTTCGGACAATGAAATGAGAAGACCAAATCAAAAGTTTCTAGCTCTACTGTTTCTACCATAATGTTATGAAGATAATCTCATGATATTTATGAGATATGCTGCGAGGTAAGGGGTATTCTATTTCAAGAAAGAATACCCCCTCAACCCTAAACAATAAATAAACGTAGCCGTCGTCCAATAAGAAGTCAAATAGATGTCTGAGACGAACAAGTATTGTGTCTTCTGTGCGATAATCAGAGGCCAGTCCCCTGTAGCGAAAGTCTATGAAGATAACACTTTTCTGGCATTCATGGACAAGTATCCCATCACCTCGGGCCATACCCTTGTGCTCCCCAAGTATCATTATGGTGACCTTTTTCAGATGACCGAGGTCGAGGTTGGAAATTTGTACAGGGTGGTCCATACTATAGCATCGGCCGTGTATAATGCCACTGGCGCACAGGGCCTCAATACTGGACAAAACAACGGCAAAGCGGCAAATCAGATCGTTCCTCATGTCCACGTACATATAATTCCAAGATATGAAAATGATAGTCGAGATGGTAAGTGGCCTTCTAGAAAAGTAACAGGCTATAAGGAGCTTGAGGAATTAGCAGACAAGATAAAGAAAAATTTATGAACTTGGTGCCCAGCTAATCCTTACCCTCCAGTTGATATTCAGTAGCATCACACAGCTTTCAAACTATTTATCGTTCCTATTCTGCTAATCATTTTACGGAGAAGCATTGTGCTACCAAACGCAATTGCTTTAGAGATCCTATATTTGAAATAGCATGAGAAGTCGGCACTCATGAATCATTTTCCGGAAGGATAGGGGTACCGAACCAGGTCAATCACTAAAATATTTCCTCATCCTTTCGTACGCCTCCGAGTCCTGTTCTTATTTCCTTTGAGCATTCTAAACATAGGCTTTCAGAGAACGGGAAATTCTTCATGCAGTTCTTACAAACTGGCCGATTACATACTGGGCAAAATTTGCTTCCAGCCTTCGAATTGCAAATGTAACACAGATTCATGGTTCTTGAAGAACATACAGCATCTATAATCTAAAAGGTTATCGACCTCATTGGGCCTAGCGAGATAGGAGAGACATCATGCTCAGTTAAGCACAGGGCGGAAGAAGAATCTTGGTCAAAAGTTTGAACCGCCTGTTTGATTGATAGTAGGCCTAAACCTGAGGATTGCTCCCACTTTTCCAAGACTAGAAACTTGAGCCCCTTCCTCAGATTTACCCGAAATTATTTCCAACCCTGCTCCTGTTGAATTGGAGAGTTCTTCCAAATATTCTACAATGTCTCTCTCTTTGGTTTCATGATCAGGGTTCCCACAATTTTTGCATGAACTAGAGAGCAATTCTTGCCTTGCCATCAGTAGACGAGGTCTCTCTACTATTTCGATATCACGGTTCCCGCATTTCCTGCAATTCGCCTCTACTACTGCAACCGAAATATCGTCAGTAACTATAACAAGTTCCACGATCCCACTTCGCAAGGCCTTGATGACGTCATTTACGCCATAGATCCCCAATCCCTTGTCCGAATAAACTTCCTTCATAAATCTTTTCACAATCTTCTTCTCCTCCATCAACCGATATCCATCCATGACTCCTTCATCGTTGACTTTGTCAACCAACTCCCTTACACCCTCTTCACCCGAATACGAAGTATCGAGTACGGCTACAACGTTGCCTTGAAGTCGATAGTCCAAATATTCTTCTTTGAGAAAGGTATCTTTCGTGGGTCCTGGGCCTCCTACGATTAATCCCTTGACTTTATGTTGATCAATCAAAATCCGATGAGCCCTTTCCGCTATTCTCTTGTAATACTCATTTAGCTCGTTATCCCTTAACCGTTCAAATCTTCGTGCTGATTGGCCGCCTTGTCTATGTTTACCTGACACACCTGAAGTTAACGTGTCCTCTACTTGCCACCTATCACCCGATAATACTCCTAGACCTGCTTCTTGGGTATCAATTGTGAGAAGCCCCATTGCCTTATCATCCTTCAACATATCCTTCAAATGATCGGTCCAAAAATGGTCGTCACATCTGTACAGCTGGATCTGTACAGGTTTAGGAGGCATAACCGGAAATATTTCGATTTTCTCAGTCCCTATCCCTTTCCCAGTTGGTAGCGCGCCACAAAATATAATCAAACCATTTTCTGGCGTCTCCTTGAACAACTTCAGTTGCTCTACCGTCCTGCTCAATGCATCTTGAACGTGTGTTCTTGTCAAATCGGACTTAATGTTAGAGGCCGTTCCTGCTTCTGTTCTAAGTTGAGCGATGACATCATAAATTAGTCTTCTAGGAGGGATATAGACGGTAACAAGCTCAGTTCCATGTCCAGAAATACCCGACAGCTCATTTATCATTCGTGTAAGTTTATATCTTCTTACTGAATCCCATTTAGTTTCTGAGGTAACGCTCTTAGACATTTAACCAAAACATATCACATCAACATGAATGGAATATAAGGTTATCAAACCGGCACGCTTAGGAGGCTAATCCATTGACATAGATTATAAGAGAACGCTACAAAAGAAAGGCAAGCAATCTATGCTTCCAAACCTGCAGTATATAAAGCAGTTAAGGATAAGACTAGGACTTACCCAAAGAAACCTGGCTGCACATACTGGAATCAGTACTTCAATGATTAATCAGATCGAATCTGGAAGATGTAAACCCAGCTATGAGACAGCCAGGAAAATATTTGAAGTACTCAATTCGCTAGAGGGGCAGTCATCGATTAAGGCGGGAGACATTTGCAGTCGGTCGTTGATGTTTGTTCAGACAAATGATACTCTTCATGATGCTATTGAATTGATGAGGAAACATTCGATTAGCCAACTCCCTGTTTTTCATGACTCTAAATTGATAGGGGTCGTAAGTGAAGACCTTCTCGCGAGAATAATGATCGAAAAAGAGCAGAAAGACATCAAACGCATGACGGTATCAGCTATAATGGAACCGCCGCCGCCAATAGTAGATATTTCAATACCTGCAAAGGCACTCATACCTCTTGTAAGATTTTCAAAATGTGTTTTGGTAAGTGAGAGAGGCGAGCTTATTGGTGTCATTACCGTGACCGATACTCTTAAAACGGTCGAATAGCCCTTTATTCCGTTTCGGAGACTCGCTCCAGGCCGACGCAGCAGTCAGCAATTTTCAAGCAATCGTCGCACAATGCTACCACTTTAGTAGGGTCCAGGCTTTTGGAACACAAAGCACATGTCCTTATACTTCCTGTATCCTCACAAATCCGGCTTTGAATGTCCAATAAGGAATAGAGGCTACTTCGTCCATATATAGATTCACGAACCATCGCAATTTCGCAAAATGAATTACGAGAAACGGTTTAGAACGCTAAATGTACTAGATAAATTCATATGTTTTGAAACACGCTAAGAAACACTAAGGAAATATTTTAATAATGACTCTCGTGAAAGTTGGTGAAGTAGGGGATATCAAGGAAAATGCTGGTAGAGAGGTTAAGGTCGGAGAAACTCGCATAGCTCTCTTCTATGCAAATGGAAGGTATTACGCGATCGAAGCTATATGTCGTCACCAGGATGGCTCCCTTGCCCCCGGAAAGATAGAAGGTGAAGTAGTTGAATGTCCATTGCATTTTTGGCATTACAACATCAAAACTGGGCAGCTGTTGGATTATCTTGATGGTGTTCGATTGACTACATACGAAGTTAAGGTCATTGAAGATCAAATATACCTTGAAATAGCGAATGAATAGTCGCTAGCAAGTTTCACGGATATGAGACTCTATAACACGCTTACAAGAAACGTAGAGCAAATCCCTGGTCAGAATAACGTCATTCGAATGTATCTGTGCGGCGTTACCGTCTATGATAAATCCCACATAGGACACGCTAGGACAATAGTCGCTATTGATTTGCTTAACAGACTTCTAAGGGATTCAGGCTTTAGAGTGAGGTTTGTGCAGAATTTTACAGATGTTGATGACAAGATTATTAAAAGGGCAGAGCAGGAAGCGACGAGTGCTGAAGAAATCGCTCACAAATACATACTCCAATATCAAAAAGACTTCGACAAATTGAATATAGTTCAGGCGGAGAAATATCCGAAGGCCACTGAAAATATTGCTGAAATGACGAGCATGATAGGTAAATTACTAGCAAATGGTAACGCCTACATAACAACCAATGGCATTTATTTTAGAGTGACCTCGTATCCTGAATACGGAAAACTTTCAAGAAAGCCACTTAATGATTTAGTAGCTGGGGCGCGGGTCGAAGTTGACTATACCAAAGAGCATCCATTGGACTTCGCGTTATGGAAATTTACTTCTTCAAGACCCTTTTATCCTAGTCTATGGGGAACAGGAAGGCCTGGATGGCACATAGAATGCTCTGCCATGGTGGAGAAATATCTTGGAAGTACCATAGAAATCCATTGTGGTGGAAATGACCTCATATTTCCGCATCACGAAAATGAGATCGCTCAATCCGAGTCCTATTCAAATCAGTGCTTTGCAAAGCTCTGGCTCCATTGCGGAATGGTAACAATTAACAATGAAAAAATGTCGAAGTCATTAGGGAATATCATAACTGTTGAGAACGCGCTGGCCAAATGGGGTGGAAATGTAATCAGACTATTTTGCTGCTCGGTCCATTACTCAAAGCCCCTTGATTATAGGGAAGATGTTTTAGTAGAAATAAGACGCAGCTGGAATACTATCGAAAATTGCGGTTGGGAGTTGAGGTTTGCAAGTGGAGCTCACAATACTGACAATCTTGAAATAATGAGTGATCTTTCAAGAAAATGTCTTGAGAAATTCAAAATGGCGCTAGAGAATGACTTAAACTCATCTTTGGCTCTCAAGATTTTCTTGGAATTTATAACTTATGTTAATAAGATGGCTCTCTCCAATGGGTTAAGTAAAGAACTCGCTACAATAGCTGGCAATACATACTACAAAATAATGAACTTACTGGGTCTAAAATTAGTCGATATTTCAGAGGATGAAGTTAAAGAAGTTAGTGCCATGATTGTTAGAAGAGACAACCTCAGAGCAGAACACAAGTACAGAGAGTCAGATGAAATAAGGACTACACTTCTTGAAAAATATTCAGTTGAATTAACGGATCGTGCAGGAAGATCATTCTGGAAGAAAGTCGAAAAATACAATTCTCGGATCTAATTCGGTATGTGTCAGAGGCAACATCATGCGACTCCGATTTTTTGAATAGAGTCTTGAATAACCTTAACAGGTGCCTAAAGGAAATTGTGGGATTGGAACATTTATTTCTGATATGTTAAGTACGCTAGTTTACGAAATGGCGTGTCGAAAAAGCGAGCAAAGACCTATATTGTAATTGGAATAATATTGGCATTAGCATCTGCTGGGATCTATCTTGCTTCTCTCTCTAGCTCACAAGTTAATGAAGAAAAGCAGTTCTTGGAGAATTACTATTCATTAGTTGACGCTACAACTGGTGTAACTGAAAATTATCATAAAGAAATTGAGAAGTGGGAAACAGATCAATATGACCATCGCAAGCTCGTCGAGATTACCAGTGCTTTCCTATCTGAGTATGATCTTTTGGTGGAGAGGGCTTCTTCCTTTAAGCCGCCCCACAAGTACCAAGAAGCTCTCGATCTTTACATTAAAAGTTTAAATTCTGAGCGTTCGAGTTATGCTGTGTTTCGGGACTTTGTAGAAACAGGTGACCCAAGGCTTAACGAAACATCGATAGATTTACTATCAAATGCCACCAAATACGAACTTGAATCTTTTAATTTAATAAATACACTAAGATAATTTATTAAGCAATCTATCTCCCAAAGTCACTATAAATTGACAGATAGGTCTTCTAGATCAAGATTAATATCTGATGGTCAAAAATCGCACGAATGGGCAAAGTCAAGGATGAGGATTATCGATCGCATAACTAAGGACTTTTCTGCATCTAGAGCGTTACCGTTAGAAGGAATAAAACTAGGAATATGTCTCCATATTACAAAAGAGACCTCCGTGCTGGTCATGGCCCTAAAGGTACTGGGAGCAGAAATGGCATTATGCTCCGCAAATCCGTTGTCAATTCAGAATGATATTGCTTGCTTTCTTAAAGATCAAAAGATACGGGTCTTCGCAACTAGATGCGAATCCTATGAGCAGTATCAGGACAATATGTTGAAGGTGATAAAGTTTAAGCCTGAAATTGTTACTGATGATGGGGCCGAACTCCACTTAATGGTACACCGGTCTTCAGATAGTAATATTGTCGCTGGAACAGAAGAAACTACCAGTGGTGTGACAAGACTCAAAGAATTGGAATTTGGGAGGCAACTTAAGTACCCAATAATAGCCATAAATAATGCACGAACCAAATATTTATTCGACAATCGCTACGGTACAGGGCAGAGCACTGTCGATGGACTACTAAGAACCACGTCGGTCTTCCTTCCTGGCAAACATGCTATTGTGTGCGGCTATGGATGGGTGGGGAAAGTGGTTGCTTCCAGGCTGCGTGGAATGGGAGCAATCGTTACAGTGACGGAAATCGATCCAATCAAGGCTCTAGAAGCGCATATGGAAGGTTACGAAGTACATCCACTGGCATCTGCATGCAAGTACGGCGACATCTTCATCACTTGTACAGGAAGCTACAAAATTATTAGGAAGGAACATATTGACAGAATGAAGGATGGAGTAATCCTTTGTAACGCAGGACATTTTGATTTTGAAATAGATATTGGCTACATGAAATCCCAGGATCAGAAACCAAAGGAGATTAGAACTAACATTCAGCAGTATACGGTTAATGGCAAGTGTGTCTATTTGCTCGCCTCAGGTCGTGTGATCAATCTAGTAGGTGCCGAAGGACATCCGCCTGAAGTCATGGCATTATCGTTTGCGAACCAGCTGATGTCCATAATTTATTTGGCAAAAAAAATGGGCTCACTAAAGTCTCGGGTGTATGACGTTCCGGAGCGCATCGATCGTAGGATCTCAGAGTACGCGTTGAACGCTTTTGGCATCAATGTGGACAAATTTAAGATAAGTAATTTTAAGGGCTAATTTAATAGCCTCTTGTCAAGGATAAGTTTAAAATCCAGACCCAAATCACGTTTGAATACTGGTTACAAAAAAGCTCATGAAAAGTCTGATAATCACGAGCGCATTACCGTATGCGAATGGAGAAATACATCTAGGCCACATAGCGTCGACTTATTTGCCGGCTGATATATTTACACGATATTGGAGGCACTTGGAAAGGAAGGTGTATCATTTCTGTGCTACTGATGACTTTGGTACTCCTATCCTAATAAATGCCGAGAAAGAGTCAGTTACACCACAACAATATGTAAAATCCTGGAGAGATAATGATCTGAAAGACTTTCGATCTTTGAATATCTCCTTTGACTACTTTTCCCAAACCAGCTCGGAAGAAAACATTCAGCTAACGCAAGAGATTTTCAATAAACTTTGCACGAATGGGCATATTTACGAGAAGGACATTGTTCAATTTTTTTGTGAGTTTGATAAGAAGTTTCTGCCTGATAGATACGTAGTGGGAAAATGCCCTTTTTGCCTATCTGAAAATCAATATTCAGATCTATGTGAAAATTGTGGTAGAGTTCCTGACAAGATTTTGGAACCAAGATGTAGAATCTGTGGTAAAGTCCCAGTTAAAAAAACAAGTACTCATTATTTTTTTAGACTTTCAACTTTCTCAGGACAGTTAAGAGATTGGCTGACTTCGAACCATAACCTCCAATCCGACGTTACAAGCTATGTTTTGAAATGGATTGATGAGGGATTAATTGACTGGGACATAACTAGAGACTTGTCTTGGGGAGTGCCGATCCCAAAGAAGGAAGCCAGAGGTCAAGTTTTCTATGGTTGGTTTGATAACCACATCTGCTATATCTCTACTTTTCTCTCATTCTTTAAGGAATCAGGAAATAGTAATGGGAAGGAATTATGGAATAATTCGGAGATTTATCATTTCATTGGAAAGGATATTGTGTACCATCATTATCTTTTCCTACCCGCCATACGAATGGGAATTGAATATGAGTACAAACTTCCTGATTATATCCCTACTAGAGGTCATCTAATGCTCAACAACCGAAAAATATCAAAGAGTAGAGGTTGGTATATAGGACTGAGGGATTTCTTGCAATTATTTCCGTCTGACTATGTAAGGTTTTATCTCGCCCGAGTAACTCCCTATTCTCAAACAGATATAAACTTCGATTGGGACGTATTCATTGAGCGGATAAATAATGAACTCATCGCGAACGTTGGAAATTTTATTCATCGAACCCTGTCCTTTATCAAGACAACATTTGATGGTTTTGTTCCAGATCCATCTGCTTACGATGATGTTGATCTCGCAATTGCAAATAGAATCTCAGAGATAGCTGAGCTCGTTGGTACTGCTATCTCAAATAACGAGATCGAAAAGGCGATGAGAGAGATACTCGATTTCAGTTCTAATCTAAACAAGTATTTTCAGAGAAAGAAACCTTGGGAGGACAGACAAACGGCTCAAAACGCGCTCTACATTTCTGCAAATGCTGTAAAATCGCTGGCTATATTGTTGGACCCCTTTATCCCAGATTCTGCAGTAAGGATTTGGGATCAACTCGGTCTTACTAGGAACGTGCACGACCAGAAATGGAGCAGTGCATCACAAATGGATATGAAGGCAGGTCACAAGATCGGAGAAATTCAACCATTGTTCCAAAAGATTGAAAAGAGTAAACTAGATCTCGACAAATGGAAGGTGGGGGATTAGAGTTCGCCGACAAAACAAATCGTGGGCTAATGATAGGAAGATATCAGCCTTTCCACTTGGGTCATCTAAGTCTTGCCGAACAAATACTTTCTGAATGTGAAGAATTGGTTGTAGCAATTGGAAGTCCAGAAGCTAATTTTTCTTTTAACGACCCCTTTACTGCAGGAGAGAGAATTACTATGGTGCACGAGAGCCTTAAAAAAAGTGGGTTGAGGATGTCTAACTGCTACGTACTTCCTGTACCGAATAGCAATAATAACTACACTTGGTTTGAGAATATTAGGTCCATTATTCCGAAAGTCAAGACGGTGTATTCAGGCAATCAGTTTGTTCAACTTCTCTTGCCGAAGGATGTGAAAGTCAAATCGCCCACTTTTGTAAGGTACAAGATATTTAATGGAACTCGAATAAGAAATCTAATTGTTCGAAATGGCAATTGGCAAGACCTCGTTCCAACGCCTGTAACATTGTTTATAAACGAAGTTGATGGAGTTTCTCGCTTAAAGAAATTGAAAAAGTCCCAATTAGAACAGGAACGTGTATTGGCTACCACAACCGGTTTAAAGATAGACAATTAAATGGAAGTTGACAACCAGTCCAATGCTTCAGTGACCTATGATGTATGAAAGGTGCAAGGCAATGCCCCATCTGTGTCAAATGCGGATCAAAAAAGTTCAAAATCCTTGGCAAACAAGAGAGGTTGATTGTTCTGGAATGTAGAGCCTGTGCTTGGATTGTTACCCTGAGCTAATATATCTCCCTTTCAGCTTTCTGGGGAGCTTGGCATATCTCCATGAGCACCCCGTTGACTGACTTGGGGTGAATGAAGGTTATTTTTCTGCCATAAGAACCACTGCGAATCCCACCTAAGATTTTCGCACCATTAGAGGAGGCACGCTCGACATCCTTTTCAATATCATCAGCCGTTATGGCTAGATGGTGAATCCCTTCACCTTTCTCTATCAGGAATTTTGAGATGGGGCTGTTATCGTCAAGAGGCTGCAGCAGCTCAATCCTTGTATCTTCGAGCTTCAAAATGGCGACCTTAACCTTTTCTGCCGGTACATCTTCCAAATCTATATGGTTAATATTAAGAACATTCCTAAAGTTCTCCAGAGCTGGTTCAAGATCTTTTACTACAATAGCGATGTGATCAATTCGCAACAGTATCTACCTCTTGAAGATTTTGTCTCTTATTAATTTGTATATCCAGGAAAGTTTGCTCACATCTTATCAAGGGTCAAGAATCAAGTGGTCATCATTTGCTCGTCTTCAATGAAGCATTCTAAAGAGTGAGGACGTACAATATTGTTCATCTTGTAGACCAACGATCCTCTAAAGGTAGGAGGGCCTCGATGTTCCAGAACTTAGATTTACACATTCCACAAACTCGTTAAACATCTAAACATAAGGGAAATGTCGCTGTGGAGCTGAAATTTTTAATTTGAATCCCTAAAATGATATCTTTGGGAGATAGGCTCCAAACACCTCCTTAAAAACAGCGCTAATCTCACCAAGTGTGGCCCGGGTTTTAACAGATTCAATGATAAAGGGCATCAAGTTTACACCATCATTTTCTGCAGCCTTTTGGAGTTCTGAGAGGACCGAGTCTACTTTTATTTGGTCCCTAGATGCCTTAAATTCCTTCAACCGTAACAACTGCTTTTTCTCTGCTTCAGGATTGATCAAGTTGAGTTGAGGTTCCCGGTCTTTTAATTCCTGAAATTTATTTACACCAACAATGATTCGCTCATTTTGGTCAATCTCTTTCTTTAACCTGTAAGCGTTTTTCCTAATCTCTTCTTGAAAGTATCCTTTCTCCACGGCAGCAAGGGCGCCGCCCATTGACTCAATCCTCTTTAAATAAACTTGAACCTCGTCCTCGATCTTGGCGGTAAGTTCCTCAACATAATACGATCCACCTAAAGGGTCGACAGTCTTGGTAATTCCGGTTTCATTGGCAATTATCTGCTGAGTTCTTAGTGCTACCTTCACTGATTCCTCAGTTGGGAGGGCCAATGCTTCGTCACGCGAATTGGTATGCAATGACTGACATCCTCCCAACACTGCTGCAAGAGCCTGCAAAGAGACCCGTACTATGTTATTGTCTACTTGTTGAGCTGTAAGCGACTCACCGCTAGTTTGTACATGGAATCTTAAATGGCATGACTTTGGATCTTTTGCTCCAAACTTTTCCTTCATTAGTTTTGAGTAAATTCCGCGAGCAGCCCTAAATTTTGAAATCTCTTCAAAGAACTCCATTGTACAGCAGAAGAAAAATGAAAGCCTAGGGGCAAATGAGTCAACATCCAGTCCCCGTTTCCGACATGTATCTATATACTCAATTGCGTTTGCGAATGTAAAGGCAAGCTCTTGTATGGCGTTTGACCCGGCTTCTCTCATATGGTAACCTGAGATGCTGATTGGATACCACTGAGGTACTTTCTTTGAAGTATATTCAATCATATCACCGATCAGCCTAAGTGACGGTCTGGGTGGATAGATGTATGTATTGCGTGATATGTACTCTTTCAGAATATCGTTTTGAGTAGTACCCCTGAGTTTGTCAGGTGAAACGCCCTGTTTCTCAGCTACAACAATGTACAGAGATAGCAGAGTCGAGGCAGTTGAATTGATGGTCATTGATGTGCTAACTCTGTCCAGGGGTATGGAGTCGAAACAAGTCATCATATCATTCAACGAGCTGATGGCAACTCCCGTCCTGCCCACTTCTCCTTCAGACTGTGAATTATCAGAATCGCGGCCGGTTTGAGTGGGCAAATCGAATGCAAGGGAAAGACCTGTCTGCCCATGTTCCAGCAAGAATTTGAATCTATTATTTGTCTCCTCCGCACTACCAAAGCCACTATACATTCTCATGGTCCAAAGCCTACCACGGTACATTTCAGGGTAGATTCCACGGGTGTACGGAAACTCTCCAGGAGATCCAAGGTTGTTAACAATATTCGCTGGAACGTCAGAATTAGAATAAATCTTCTTTACCTCTATACCAGAGTCAGTCTTAAATGGTTTTGATTCTGCCATGTTCCTCTACTCACTACCTCATGATCGTAGCGGATATTCGTTCAGCAGCCAGGTATGGGTCGATTTTCTTTTCGATCACCATAGATACATAATTCTCAAATTCCAGGTTGTCTTTAAGAAACGACTTAGCCTTCTGTTCCACCGCTCGGAATATCATTTCTTGTAGTTCGTTTTTCAACATACTTTTCCTCTTCTCTGTTATGCTCGCTTTGTTACTTATTAATTTCTCATCAATAAGCGAGGCCAGGTCCTTAACCCCTTCTCCTGTTCGAGCAGACACTTTCAAAACTGAAGGTCTCTTCTCAGTTCCGCCTACAAATTCCAGGATGGAATTGAATAAATTGCCAGAGCCATCTAGGTCGCCCTTGTTGATTGCATAAATTTCCCCTATTTCGTTAAGGCCAGCCTTAATCGATTGGACGTTGTCTCCGGTCTGAGGGGTCAACACAACGATTGTAATGTCTACGATCCTAGAAATTTCAACTTCTAACTGGCCAGCTCCAACACTCTCAACTAAGATTAGATCGAATCCGGCAACATCTAGAATTCGAATAACATTCCTAAGTGAATTAGAAACGCCACCCACAGCACCTCTAGAGGCCAAACTCCTCATGAACACATTATGGTCATCCATGGTTACTTGCATCCTAACCCGGTCTCCTAGGATTGCCCCTCCAGTTATTGGGCTGGTAGGATCTACTGCAAGGATAGCTATCCGATAACCCATAGTTTGAAAATTGTGAACCAATGCTCCTATAAGAGAACTCTTCCCTGCACCTGCAGGACCTGTAAAACCTATCGATCTGGATTTACCCGTCAAGGAAAAAATCTCGCGGACGATGTCCTGAGAATCAGGGTCATTGTTATCAACCATAGAAATTGCCCGAGCCAGAGACCTACGATCTCCTTCGAGCAGTTTTTTAACTATCTGAAGCATGACTCAGGTATTACAAATTCGGTATAAATTCATTGGTAACGAACGGAATAGATATATCAACTCCATCTTTCAATCCTAACTCTCGTATTTGGCTCCCAGTAGAATAGCAGGCTTGACGACAACGACGACAACGACAAGAAAAATACCGACAAAAACAATAGACGCAAATTAGATATACTTCTCGCCATCTTTATGAAGTAAGCAGATTGATATGCTAGAGGAGACTGAACAGCACAAGGGACCAATTAGAATCCTTGTTTCCAAGTTGGGACTAGACGGGCACGATAGGGGTGCGCTTGTAATCTGCAGGGCGCTACGAGATGCGGGGATGGAAGTTATTTATTCTGGCCTATTTTGCACGCCTGACCAAGTAGCGAAGATCGCGATCGAAGAAGACGTTGATGTAATTGCAATGAGCTTGTTAAACGGCGCTCACTCAGTCTTATTTCCTAAAGTAGCGAAATTAGTGAGAGAGAAAGGCGGAAATAATATCTTGTTGATAGGAGGAGGCATCATACCTGAGGCAGACAAAAAGGTCCTCGAAAAGGAGGGCGTAATGGGCAACTTCGGACCTGGAACCCCATTACCAACTATAATTGATTACATAGCCAACAATGTCAAACCTCGAAATTAATTTGAGGTTTGCAGGCGAACGCGATATCCCGATCTTGTCTTCTTTCTTTAATCTGTTCGTTCTTCGACAGGCCACATCATCTTTCTCATCTCAACACCTACACGTTCTATTTCGTGGCTCTGAATCTTTTTCATAAAAGTCTCAAACGAGTTCTTACCATCTTTTTCATAAACACTCACCCATTCATCTGCGAACGAACCTGATTGGATCTCACCGAGGACCCTTCTCATTTTTTCCTTGCTCTCTGTATCGATAACTGTGGGTCCTCTCGTCAGACCTCCATATCGAGCCGTTTCGCTAACTCGATTGTACATGCCTGTTAACCCGTACCTGTGGATTAAATCAACTATCAACTTAAGCTCATGCAAGCATTCGAAATAAGCCACCTCTGGCTGATATCCAGCTTCCACCAAGGTCTCAAATGCATTCATAATGAGGCTATGGGTGCCACCGCATAGGTCCACCTGTTCGCCAAACCAGTCTGTCTCAACTTCTTCCTTAAACGTTGTTTTTATTAATCCCGGTCTGGAACTGCCTATTGCCTTCGCAAGACCAAGAACCCTCCCCCAGGCCCTAGTAGAATAATCACGTTCGACTGCTACTAATGATGGGGTTCCGAATCCTTGCAAAAACAACTCTCGTACCATCTGTCCTGGTCCTTTTGGAGCCACCATTATCACGTCGATATTGCTAGGCGGTTCAATCCACTTCCAATGTATCGCCGCGCCGTGGGAAAAGCTTAATGCAGCTCCTTCCAAAAGATTGGGTCCTATCTCTGTTTTGTACAGAGTACTCTGTTCCATATCCGGAACTAGCACATGAACGATGTTCGCCGCTTTAGTGGCTTCGGCTGGACTCAGAACCTTGTGGCCCTCTTTAGCAGCGAGATCCCAACTCTTCCCACCTTGTCGTAGCCCCACAAAGACATCTAATCCACTATCCTTCATATTATTGGCCTGTGCACGACCTTGAATGCCGTAGCCAATCACAGCTATTCTGTCCTGCTTGATATCATCGAAGTTGATATCGTTGTCATGCCATCGTTGAGCTTTCATCTAATGCCTATCAGTTTCTAGACTATATATATCTCAAGTGAGCCAATATTCCTGCATTACCGGATTAACGAAATGCTGCTAACACATGATGCTATCTCCTGGCTTTCGAGGCTTTTCGCGCTCTAAGGTAATCGACATAATAAAAAAGATAGGTCCGCTCATTAATCTTCAATGTCCAAGGAAGAAATGACTCACCCGTAATGTATTTGCTCCCTATTCTAAAGCCTGACCTTTGCAATAATTGTCTGAACGACTGAGGATTTACTCTGTTAACCTGCTGTGTTCTATTGTAATCATAGGGTGAGGAGAAGGCAACTTCCCCATCTTCCTTTAACAACCTGTGGATGCTGTCCAACAACTGTTCAGCGTCCATGAACTCTATTATATTCAATGCAATCACCAGGTCAAATTTATTGGGAAGAAATGGAGGCATTATGCAATCTGCGACCACGAAATCCAAATTACCCTGTCTTAGTGATGTCATACGCCTTCTTGCTTCGCTAATAAAAGAAAACGAAAGATCTACTCCAATTACAAATGCGAATTTCTTGGCGAGTAGAAAAGCCGCATATCCTGATGAGCAGCCCAAGTCCAGCGCCGCCCCATCTAAATTTGTCAAGGTGCTATGGACTACCCTATTGTAGAGATCGTTAGGATACAACTTGTGTTTCAGTAATGAGAGAAATCTGTCGTTACTATCAAAGTCAAACTGAGCCCAATTATAAGACTCATATAACGGCCCGTCGACTTCATAGAGATTATTCCCTTGAGATTTGTTTAATTCGGTGAGAGTTGAACTCATCCCTTTCAGATATTCTTTCATTGCCGAGGTCTTACTCGACAGAATCCATTTTCCAAGTAAAAATGGCCTGGAGGATATATATTCTGCGACATCCTCCAAAAGCAAAGCAACGCCGTCGATCACAGGGTACAATTGATTGCATTCTTCACACTTGAGAAAACCCTCTAAACATTCGTTTCCGTTCTTTGAATCGAGCAAATCAATGGATAAATTTCTACTGCGCCCATAGTGTTTTACGCATGCCAAATGTCGAGTTAATTGTATTTTCATTCGTACTTACCCAAAAATGTCATCTGACTTCTGAGCACTCGCTCAATAATAGTATTTTCAGGGTGCTGCTATATTTGCAGTGTACTTCTATCACGGTATCATGATTCCGGGACACTAAGAGGATAGTAGCACGACAAACCTTATTGAGATCATTTCGGTTTCATTTTCAATTCTATTTCTTGATGTCCAGTGTCTTTAGATATTCTATTGCCCTATAAAATTTGACATAAGATTTGTCGGTATCCGTTAATCTATTTATACGAGTTTTAATATCCTCAACGGCTTTTCTAGTAGCTCTTTCGTCCTTGCCAGAGACTAAATCCTGTATGTTTTCTGCCTCTGCAAGAAAGTTAGTGATATACGTCTTGTTGAAGGGGTTTTCTCGTAATAGCGATGACACGAGCTCCGGAGAATCGTTTAGGATACTTTCAGTAATCATGATCTGCATTCCAAAGCTCGTTCCGGCAATCTTTTTCATAGTTTTTAGATCGAGTTTGGAAAGCATTGAACCTAAAACTAGATTAATGTAATAGGTGAGCCCAATGACCACTGCCATGTACTTGTCATGGAGATCTGGGTTTCTAATCACTTCTATTTCCGATCGTGGGAAAATAGAACTGAGGAGAGCTAATTCTTTGGCCCGATTCCTGACTGGGATAAGCAAGTTCTTAATAATTCTCGACCTTTTAGTAGCTGGACCAAACATTGGATGAATACATAGGCATGTAATGTCCTTTCTGGCAGCTCGCAATACACTGAATATTTGCTTCTTAATGGATGAAATCTCCGATAGTGTGGCTCCCTCTTTCATGTAAGTAAGACATTCTTGAACGACTGAGACGATGCTATCAATAGGAACACAGACTATAACCAAATCGGCCTCTTTCACACAATCATTAATAGTCTCGCAACGATCAACGTACTGTAGATTTCTAAATACAAGTCTTTTTTTGTCATAAACAGACACCCTCACATTGTTTGATCGTGCAAAGTAATAGGTAAACCATCTTCCCATCCTGCCTGCTCCTCCTATGACCGCGACTTTCCTCATAGGAAAGGAGCTAATCATATCTTCATCGAAAGACAAGTCTCTAAATCGTCCATTGCTTTTTCGATTTTGTCTGCAGGTTGAGTTGCGGAAATTCTAATAAACTTGCTATAACTGCTACCAAAAGCGCTCCCAGGTGCGACTGCAACACCCCTTTCTAGCAATAGGTTGACCAAGGTATTATCGTCTAGTGTTATAGTATTAATCCTTGGATACAAGTACATGGAACCATCAGGAATAGTGAAACTCAGATCCATCTGTTTTAGCCTTTCAACTAAGGTAGAAAGCCTGATTCTAGTCTCTTCGACGTTAGTCGCGTACTCGTTTTCGAGTGCATTCAGTGCACAATATTGAAGTGGCTCAGCTACGCTTGTCATAGCAAATGCTAGCAGTTTCGCAATGTGTTTGATAATTAGAGCGCTAGATAAAACGTAACCGAGCCGAAAACCGGTCATTGCATAGGTTTTGGAAAACGATTCAATAACAATTGACCTTTCATAACTGTATTCAGAAATACTTTTGAATTTTTTGATGCAATATTTTGAATATACCTCATCACTTAAAATGTAGAGGTCATGATCTTTCGCTAAAGAAATGATCCTTTCAATGGTATCTGTATCCAATATCTTCCCAGTAGGATTGTTCGGATAATTTAGAACGATCATCTTCGTAGCATCATTTATTGCATCATCTATCTTGTCAATGTCAGGGGACCATTGATTTTCGAGGGTTGTTTTGATAGTTTTGACCTTGACTGAATTTAATGCTGCGCAGTCTGAATATGCTGGCCAAGAAGGCTCTATAACCACAATCTCCTCCCCAGGCTTGAGCAATGAAGCAATGGATGCATATACTCCGAACCTTCCACCTGGCGTCACCATTACCGTTTCCTTTGTAAAGCCATGAATAAGGGCTAGCTTCTCCCGTAACTTTTCAATCCCTCGGGCATCAGTATAGTGATAACAGCCGGAGTTTATCGCATTTGCAAACGCGTCTTTAATGCTTGGTGGAGGTCCGAAATCGGGCTCGCCAATTTCCAAGTGTATCATCGGTCTTCCAGATGCTTCAATTTGTCTGGCTCTCATTAGAACGTCCATATGTGAAGTTGCATGCTCAACTGTTTTCTGTTTTCTTTGAAGACCGACTGACTCAATAAGCAATAGATTGAGTAATCTAGAGGAATATGAAGGGTCCAAACCAATTTGGTGAGCGAGAATTAATATCGATTTCCTTATTTCGCTTTCAACCTGATCGTCTGTTACATCCATTCCAAGCTTGGTCTTGATGTCCCCAATTTTCTGCGCTAATTCCATTCTATGCTTAATCTTTTGAAATATCTCACCCGTCACAGCTTGAATTTCAGAACGGAGGACTCGTAGCTCCTTATTTTCCGCTACCCCTTCACTATCAGTTATCGCGCTTCACTCCCAGATGTGACGATGAAATGAGCCCATGCCTAATTGCGTGATCCGCAAGGACTAAGGAGACTATAGCCTCCACAACTGGTGGCGCTCTGGGGACCACGCATGGATCGTGTCTTCCCGGGACTTTCAATTTAGTTTGCGTTCTACTAGACAGATCCAGAGTTTCTTGTGTTTGTGCGATTGATGAAGGGGGTTTAAATCCAATTCTTATAACTAAGGGCATTCCCGTAGAGAGTCCGCCGAGGATGCCTCCAGAATTATTGGTTCTGGTCACTACTGTTCCTTTCTCTAAAACATAGGTATCGTTATTCTTTGAACCTGGAATTGTGCAGCCATAAAAACCAGAGCCGAATTCAACTGCTTTCACCGAAGGGATCCCGAATAGAGCCCTACTAATATCAGATTCCAGCGAACTAAAGAGAGGTTCACCCAATCCAACCGGAAGGCGATTGGTAACACATTCGATGATACCTCCAATCGAATCGCCTCTCTTCTTGGCGGCTAAAATTGCTTCCTTCATTTTTCCCGCTGCTTCAGTATCAGGACATCTTACCTCGTTCCCATAACGGTACTTTAATGCAGACGTAAAATCGATACGTCTGGCCCTTATTTTACCAATTGCAACAGCATAGGCGACAATATCGACTCCAAGAGCAACTCTTAATAGACGTTCTGCGACAGCCCCGGCCATCACAAAAGTGGCGGTTAGGCGTCCAGAAAAGCGACCCCCACCACGATAATCTGCATATCCCCCATATTTTACGGAAGCAGGATAATCTGAATGACCCGGCCTGGGGATCGTCCTAATCTGCTCGTAGGGTCGCGAGTCTAGGTCTTTGTTCCATATAAGCATACAGATTGGTCCACCGTTAGTTCGACCTTGAAAAACCCCAGACAGGATCTCTACTTTATCATCTTCTTTTCGCTGCGTACTTACTACTGACTGTCCAGGCTTTCGCAGATCCAGTTTTTTCTGGATAAAAGATTCTTCCAGAGGAAGCCCTGCAGGACAGCCATCTACTACTGTCCCAACACAACGGCCATGACTTTCTCCGAAATTCAAAGCCATGAACCGTTCTCCTATTAGATTGCCAAGCATGACTAGATTAGCTCCATTCAATACTCACATGTGTTTAATGTATGTTGGGGCGACTAGTTTGACAAAAGAGGATCAGAAATTATACTGAAAGATGGATCCTCTATTAATTTTGGTCTGAACATACTGATATATTAGCTCCCAACCTTGTGAGGTCTTCTAGAAAGCTTGGGTAGGATACATCTACTGACTCGGCGCCATTCAATGTAGAATGATTGGTCAGAAGAGATGCAATGGATAGCGCCATGAATAAACGGTGATCGTCAAATGACTCCAATGAAGCGTTTTTGATGACTGCTGGAGGTTGTATTGAAATCGAGTCATAGGTCTCAGATACCGTTGCGCCTAGCTTTCTTAGTTCGGCTGTGATGTTCCTGACTCTATCCGTCTCCTTGAATCTAGCATGAGAGATTCCACCTATCACAACAGGGCTTTTTGCCTTAAGTGCTAAAATAGAGACGACTGGCAAAAGATCCGGACTGTCTTTCAAATCAAATTCCCCTCCTTCCAACCTCTCTGATCCTTCAACAAACAACTCGCCCTTGATGGTGTCCACGATGATTTTGCCGTTCATTTGTTCGACAATACTGAAGATCTTAGAATCTCCTTGAGGTAAGTCAAAGTTTAATCCCGACAGTTGAATTTTATCCTTACCCACCAAGATTCCTGCTGCCACCATCATTGAGGCTGACGAAAGATCAGATGGGACGTGGAATATCACAGGAGAGTAGGTACCACTTTTTACATTAAAATTTCTCAGGTCATTATCCCGTTCAATATTGATCCCGAATTTTTCCATTGTGGCTATAGTTGACAAGATATAGGGACGGGAGACTTGGTCTCCCTCAACTCCTATCGACACATCATTACTGGCTCGAACTGCTGCAATAAGTAAGGATGACAAGAATTGACTAGAAATGGAACCATTTATGGTTACATTTCCTCCTTTCAGCCCGCCTCCCTTTACAACAATAGGGGCGGTACCATCTAATTTTGTAGAGAAGCAATCAACACCTAAATTCCCAAGCGAGCTAAGGAGAGGACCCATGGGACGTGTTCTTAGACTGATATCCCCAGTTAATACACTATACCCTGATTCAATCAGAGAACAAACCGATATAGCAATTCGAATTGTAGTTCCTGAATTTCCTGCATCAATGACATCATCTGGTGCTTTCAACTGTGTTCCTATAATTCGTAACGAAGATCCTTCATGAACGATTTGAGGTCCTAAAGCTCTACAAGCATTTATTGTTGAAAGAGTGTCTCTTGAGATTAATGGATCAAGGATCCTGGACTCGCCGTCTGAAAGAGACGCTAGAAATACGGCCCTATGTGTGTAGCTCTTGCTTGATGGGCACCTCGCTGTTCCGCTCAGTTGCGATCTTTGGATAGATATCTTAACCATCGAAGTCTTCTACTGTTGCCTTTTGATTGTTAACCTTTGATATTAATACCTGGCCCTCGAAACTTGACATTGATGACACCAAACTCTTGAGGTGCTTTGAATCAGCAATTGCCACTACTGAAGGTCCATTGCCTGAGATCCCCGCAGAGAGGGCATGTTCCTTGATCGCTGATATGACGGGAGTATAATCGCTACCCAACAGTGCTCCGACCGCCATTCCATTAAGCTTCATTGCGTTCCAATAGTCGTGGTCAGATGCCATCTTAAATGCTACATCAAATATTTCCGGAGCTAGGTAAAGGTTGAACAAATTCCCTCTTGTTACACGAGCTGGGAGTAAAATAATCGCAGAAAGGTTCTCCGAAGCAGGTTCCCTTCTTATGATCTTTCTTGAAAAATTGTCTGTAACTACAAATCCCCCAAAATAACAGGCAGCTGAATCGTCGAAGGCCCCTGTCAACGAAACGCCAGCGTCAATTGACGCATCAGCAGATTGATTGAGCACTTTTACATCATCGATCTCTTCACCAAGGACCCTCTGAATTGCTAGTGCAACCGCACTGGATACTGCGCTAGAGCTCTTCAATCCAAATCCAACAGGAATTTCTGATTTGATCCCGATTCGGACTAAATGATCTAAGAGTACTGTCTTTGGTAACGTTTTCCTAATGAGTATGTTGAGCAGCTTCTCGCCTTGCTTTGACTGCAAATAAACACCCTTTCCCGGAGAGAGAGTCAAATCTGCAATCACTTTAAGGGATATTCCCAACGCAGATCCACGACCATTTGCCACTGCATTTACAACAGATACGGCCCCGTGCATAGTTACACGAATTGATCTATTCATTTTGGCTCTTGAAATACCCCAAAGAGAGCCTTTTTCATCGCGGGCAGAGGTGCTTTCAGTCCAGTCCAAATCTCGAACGCTTGAGCTCCTTGCTCAAGTAACATTTCATAACCGTAAATGACCCTTGCTCCTTTTCCTCGAGCATTTTCAAGAAGTTTGGTCATAACGGGTCTGTAAACTAGATCATATACTGTGCTGTTTTCATCAATATCTTCACTATCCAAGAGTGATTCATTTGATTGCAACCCCACAGAGGTTGCATTTACTATGAGATCGAAATGTTTTGCCATTCTTTTCGCTTCTTCAAACATCGAGACTGAGCTGGTCAATCCTTGTAGATCAGCCAGTTTAGACAGTTCCAGTGATTTGCCATAGGTTCTATTGGCGACAACTAATTTTGAGATACCGTTGACGTTAGACAAAGATGTGACAACAGCCCTAGCCGAACCCCCTGCACCGAATAGGAGTACAGACAAACCCTTGAAATCCATGTTGCGGTTAAGAAGGGGCTGGATAAAGCCTTGAATGTCAGTGTTAAAACCTTTGAACTTTCCGTTGATACTCGCTACGGTGTTAACCGCCCCTGCTTTGCGCGAGATGAGATCAACTTCGTCTAGGTACTGCAACACAGCCGTTTTGTGAGGAATGGTAACATTGAATCCCGATATCTTGACGGACCTTAACGATTCGACAGATGATTCCAGTTCGTGTGATGAAACCTTGTATGCAATATAGACATCGTCCATGGCTAATGATTTGAAAGCTGCATTGTGCATTGCGGGGGATAGTGAATGACTTACAGGATCACCAATTATGCAATATGTCCTCATCGTTTCAACCTCCGTCGTGCGAATTGTCCCTGGTAATCATATGATGAAACTTTTTCATTTGTTCTATTGTAAACTGACCGGGAGCAACGGGCCGGTCAAGCGTAGCATAGGTGAACGGACAATTAGATTGCAAAGCACAGAGCACCCTTGAAACTAATCCAATTTCGCCCATACAGAAGGCCACAAGATTCACTGACTTGTCGCCTGTTTCGTAGAGGTTCAAAACTCTCAGTGTGTCTTCTAAGGTATTTGCCATAGTAACCAGTTTAATATTATTACTGAAGGAGCTCATCAGACCCAACAATTTGGACAATTCTTTTTCCGAGGGTGTCGACTTATAGTCATGCCATGACAAAAGCATTGGTGTATTCAACGACTTGATAAAGGTGTCAATTTCAGGAAATTCTTGTAAGGTCTCGTATTCCACGTCGATCATCATCGGCAACTGGCTGGCTAACTCTTTCAAATAACTAAGACGCTGCATTTCGGATCCATCAAATTTTCCACCTTGGCTAATCCTTCTTAGAGTGTAGATGCATTTTGCTTTGAATGGTTGAACCACGGCTAATGCTTCTGAAAACCTGTTAGACGCAATATAATCAAATCTAATCTCCAGGAAACTGGCACCCATATCAAAGGCTCGAACAGCAGACTTGCTGAATTCTATTGATTCTATCTCTGCTATAGATGCACAAATCTTTATCATAGGGACTATTAGAACTTGAAGCTATATTTATGAGCCTTCTCCAATAGTGAAGAAATACTGTTAGGTAGCCTGAACTTCAGCGTAATTGACACAGGTAGATTAATGAGATTTACCCATGCCAGAAAGTTTGAGTCAGACTATCGTGTTATGCAATGAGATGGGATCTTTTTCCACTTAGCAATAAGAGCCTCAGGACGAATGTGCAGTTCCTCTTCATTTAGTCTAGTAAGTGCAAGTTTCACATAATCCTCAATTATCTCAATTCCAATATAGTGGCGTCCAAAATGCGATGCGACTTTTGTAGTTTGTCCGCTACCATTAAACGGATCTAGAACGGTATCTCCCTTGTACGAATATAACTTCATTAATCTATATGGAATTTCTTCTGGAAATGGGCAGGGATGACGTATATAGCCGGGAGGAATTGGAGCTATATGCCAAATGGAATTAGCAATTTCCTTCGTCCACTCTTCGTGAGTAGCTGGTAAGGCCTCTTTCCTTCTTCTCCCTACTGAGACATCACCCTTTCTCAAAACAAGGATAAACTCGTGCATAATATTAGCCCTGAAATACTTTGGATACGGGTTAATCACAAATGACCCGTACCTGTTGGTGCCACCAGTAACCTTATGCCAAATAATTTCCTCATGAAGATGCCAGTTACCAAATGGCTGAACAAGTTTCGAAAGTAACATATGAGGCAGAGGCAAGATGGTCCCGTTTACCACTTCATTTCCTATTACTATACAACAGTATCCACCTTCTTTGGTCGCCCGGTATATCTTTTCATTAAAGATTTCCTGCATCTCAAGTAGATACTGATCTGTTTCTACTTGATGTTTACCTCTATAGTATCCCCCTGTGCCCGAAGCATGCATACCATAATCGATTGCGTTTCTGTAAGGTGGAGAAGTAACTGTCACTTGAATCGAGCCTTCTGGGATGCATGACAATATATTCTTACAATCCCCGGCGATAATATCATCCAATGGATTCTTTTGGACTAGCATAGCAGTCTACTTTAACCGTGTGGTGATATTCCAAATGCTTTAAAAAAATGGACTCTCCAAGATATTATTATTTACACAATCTATTTCTCCAATACATATTCCGAAACTTCCATTCCAAAATGTCTCCCCGAGCTCGGTTGAACAACGCCAAGTACCGAGTCACCAACCTTCAGATTGGTGACTGGAATCAATGAACCATCATCCCTTATCAGCTGAATCGTTTCTGCATTTTGAAGAATAACCGTACCTCGTTGCCCGTTCGATTCGCCCATAATTATAGTGAGAGGTCTTGTCTCAATTTTTGAGCGACCAACAGTAACGACTCTGACATTTCCCCCTTTGCCAATAACAAGCACTTCAGATCCTGATTCTATCTCTGAAAGGTATTTTGTCTTCTTGCCGGGGACTAAGGTATAGCAGTAAACTGCTCCCGCGTTGACCCTAAATGGTCGGGGTGATGTAAACGAAGACCCTTGAGATTCGTTATGTATTAGAAAAAGAAAATTCGATCTGCTACCCACCAAGACTCCTTCCCCCATCCCTAGAATTGAGGCTGTATCAATGCAGACGCGTTCTCCAATTCCAGCCTCTCTTACATCTCGTATCTTCAATATACTCATGCTCAAATTAGAAGGATCCATCAACTTAGTGGCACCTTCTATGTCATTAAGGTCTCTGGTTGTTAGTATCACGCCATCCACCCCAAGCTCTAAAACAGAGAAAAGGGTCTTTATCTCGTTAGAACTTGATGCCGGAGCATATATTCTAGTATTAGTCCTCTGCAAAGTTGCTATTACATTCTCGAGTGGTATGATTCTCCAATCCACTGTATCAACTATTATGAAGTTGGCACCCGCTTCTGCAGCTTTAATGATTTGATCTAAATCATTGTTACTCTCTATCTTTTTGTAAAATCCTTTGACTTTCTGAGGGTCATTAAACTTTCGGAGTTGCTCAATCTCCCGAAATACCACATAATCGGCCTGCGTTGATTCATACATTGTCTTCGCAGGCGATCCGCGTACTTGCTCTGGATTCGCATAGACAATGTGTTGACTTGAAATGGAATTGAGAAATCGACTAGTATCAATTTCGTTGAAATCCGGCTTGATGATTAAAACCTTATTCTTATTTGTATGCAGAAACCATCCTCGCCTCTTCAGGAGTTTTTCCAGACATGACAATCTCTGTTAGTAGTTTAATTATCATGAATGGGTCCTTGTGCTGAAAAATGTTTCGACCAAATGTTATCCCTTTAGCTCCAGCTTCCATTGCGTCATAACATAGCTGCATGATTTCTGCATCACTAGTTGCCTTAGGACCTCCAGCTATTACTATAGGTACTGGACAGGATTTAACTACGTTTCTAAAGGAGTCAATATCTCCCGTATATATCGTCTTTACCATGTCAGCACCACCTTCGGCTCCTATCCTGGCAGCATGGGCGACGATCCCTGGATCGTGTGGATCCTTGACATTTTCTCCTCTAGGATACATCATAGCAACGAGCGGAACACTCCATTCATCACATTGGTCAGAAATGATCCCTAATTTTTGTAGCATCTCCGGTTCTTCCTTCGAACCAATATTCAGATGTATGGATACGGCATCTGCGCCCAGTCTGAGGGCTTCTTCTACATTGCCTATGAGTATCTTTCGGTTTGGTGAAGGTCCCAATACCGTACTCGCCGAAAGATGAGCAATCAATCCAATTTTAGGAGCCCTTGGCATTGATTTTATGATCCCTTTGTTAATTAAGACACAAGTCAACCCTGCGTCTTGATAATCATATATGACTCCGTGAACATTCTCCAAGCCGGATATTGGACCGTTGGTAATTCCATGATCCATAGGAATGCATACCATTTTTCCATCCCTTAAGATCCGGTTGAGTCTAATGTCCCTACCAAAGACCATTGTACTAGTTCACTTCCATGACCTACTTAAAAGTGATATGTTCTCTGCGTGTAAGTCAACGGTTTGTTACCAAGCAAGCATATTTTCATAAATTAAGTGTTTCCCAGGTGTAAAAGGAAGGGGTTCGCGGATGGAACACTAACGACATTTCCATAAAGTCTGAGTAGGGAGCAGATAGGATTTTTTGAATGAGACACATAATTCTCATACTTTTGCTCTTCTAGATACTATAAAAAATACGAGAATTCGAGATGAATACTTATTTCGCATGAAATGAATATTGGAAGAATTCATATGTCCATTACTTTAATATAGAAAGTGAGAAAAATCAGTAGTTATCAGATGGATACAAGGAATATCGGCTTAAGAAATATTGAAGTTGCAGATACTAAAATCTGCTCCATTGATGGTGAAAATGGTAAACTTATTTATCGTGGTTATGACATCTTTGATCTTGTCAACCATTCTACATTTGAAGAGACGTCCTACCTCTTGCTTTTCGGAGACTTGCCAGATAAGGTCAATCTTAAAGAATTTTCTGAGCAGTTATCTAGTGCAAGAGATCTTCCTCGATCAGTTATCGACAATATGAAAAATAGATCAAAATCAGCCAGACCCATGGATGTGATACAGTCGACTATTTCTGAACTACCGGACTACGATCCTGACATGAATAGCGATGTTAAGGAAGCAAACATCAAGAGGGCCATAAATCTTATAGCTAAGATTGCGACGCTTGTGGCAGCATGGGACCGAATTAGAAAGGGAAAAGAGCCTGTGGAACCACTTGGCGATAACGCGAATCATGCGTCTAACTTTCTTTACATGTTAACGGACGAAATGCCGTCTAAAGAGGAATCTAGAATATTTGACATTTCATTAATCCTACATGCCGAACATAGCTTTAATGCTTCTACATTCGCAGCACGAGAAATAGCGTCTACTAGGGCACATATGTACGCGTCCATTGGAGGAGCTATTGGCGCGCTCTCTGGAGAATTACATGGTGGAGCAAACATTCAGGTAATGAAAATGCTTCTCGAGATAGGAAAAGTGGATAAAGTCGATACGTGGGTGAAGTCCAGACTTGATAATGGAGAAAGGATTATGGGAATGGGTCATGCCGTGTACAAGACAACCGATCCTAGAGCAGATATCCTAGCCAGACTATCGAAAATTATTTCAAGAAAAAGAAATACACCTTGGTACGATATAACAGCTCGGGTTGAAGATGCTACTAGGAAGTATATGAGAGAACGCAAGAAGCAGCCAATATATCCAAATGTGGATCTTTATAGTGCATCATTGTATTACAGCATGGGAATACCAATCGAGCTCAATACTCCTATCTTTGCCATATCCAGAATTGCAGGATGGACAACTCATGTTATTGAAGAAAAATTTGCTGAAGCTGCTCCCAGACCTGCGCTATACAGACCGAAAGCTTTGTATGTTGGTAAATATTGTGGACCCATGGGCTGTGAATACATACCAATCAATAATAGAACAGATAAAAACTAAAGTTTACTGAAATGTGATTAGATTAGAAGTCAGGATTATATGAAGTCGACCTTTCTCTCTAAAAGAGACACAGCATTGCTCGTCAAGAGGATCGAGGCTTCTTGGCCCATGAATATTGTTCCTAAAATGAAGACTATTAAAGAATACCAAGTAGATGGAGATGAATCACTCTTCAAATCTGACGAATTTACTGCAGTTCAAATAGGTAAGGAGAGGTACATCGTTCCTTTTCTTGGAGATGTTTCGCTCCTAGCTCGTTTCCCGTCGGTTACAGTTGATATGGGTGCTGTTCGCTTTGTCTGCAATGGAGCAAAGGTGACAAGGCCTGGAATTACGGCTTTTGATAACTTTAAGAAGGGGAACATAGTCGTAATCAAGGACGAAGTACATAACAAACCTTTAGCCGTTGGTATAGCATTAATTGATAGCGACAAGGCGATCGAAGAACAAAAAGGCCATGTTATTCAGACTTTGCACTACATAAGCGACAAGATTTGGGAAGCCCACAAAGTGCTAAACGTATAGACAAGCATCCTCAATCTATGTTCAGAGCTATGAAGCAAGAGTAATTGGTGGTCAGATCTTTTCTCTGCTTATGGACAGTACATTGTCCGTATTGGATTCTATCTCATTTACAAAAGATCGGAACTTGCTTATGTCTACTATTGGAACTAGATTGGAGAAGCAAGGCTGAAAGTTCGGATAAATGGTGAGCAATACAGGAACTGCTTTTCTAAATTCATAGGGGCTGCTAAGTAGTCGCTCTGTTCTTTGAATCTGTTTTTGAGTGTGCGCAAATAGCCCACTCCGCCCACTGTTGGCCCAATGCTTGCAGTCGATAGACAGGCCTAACTGAGATTTGGTTGCTACTATATCAATCTCTGCTCGAGGTTTGGTAAATCGAACGTTGTTAATAGTTCGGAACCCACAGCTGAGCAATATCTCTGATGCAAACCTTTCGAAGTCTTTCCAGGACAGAAGTTGGGAGATTTTCATGACGTCTGCGCCCAAACTGACGGCTAAAATTGACGCTTTCAATCTATCAGTCGACGAGAATGAAAGAAGTGCTCTGCTAGGGCGCTTGCCTATTCCTCTTGCTAATAGGAATTTCAAAATTTCATTTGCAACAGTTGCACTTCTAATGCAAGCTAAGGCCCTGAAGCCATCGACGGTTAAGGTACCTTCACAGATCGCGCTGATACAGTCTACAAGGAGGGTTGCATTTGGATACATCCAGTATTGACTCACTGCCTCTAGAGATCTCTTACTGGCCTCGAGGCGGAATCAGTTGAGTCTGTGTTCAGTTCTGTTTTCGTTTCTGTCTTTATAGTAGCTGATGTGGTAGATGACCCAAAACTATTTTTCTTGATCTTCCGGAGGTATGAGATCGAATTCTTTGCTGACGCATCTTTGCTCAAGACAAGCCGCAGATCCTCAGGAGTGTCGAGATCAATCATTAATCTGGTGGATAGTAATACCTTTGTATTCGCCTCCGCTTCTATCGAAGCCTCAAGATGCCCATGAAAACTGTCACTATCATACCTGGTATCACTGATGATGTTAAATGGGTTCCGTACAAGCAAATTAGTTCCATCGAATTTGTATGAAGGACATACGATGACACAGGCGCCTTCCTTGGGGATTACTTGGCATACGCCGTCGATATCTTTTGGCAAGAGTAATGGTAAATCGCATGGTACTATAATGCTGATCCAATTTCCGCTGGTGCTCAGATACTTGTCTGCGTACTTAACTGCATTATTGACACCCTTGTCCCTAGATTGAAATAGGCACTCCAGTCCCAGATTCTGGGTTATCTCCTTCACCAAAGGATCACTTGACACAACAATAATTTTCGCCAATGCACGGGAGAGTGAAAGGGTGTTCAGTGTGTCTAGCAATAAAAAACGAGACAATTCGACGCGTTGGTCTTTATCCAAGAGAGCTGAAAGCCTGGATTTGGCTTGATCAAAGCTCTTTACTGGAATGATCGCACATATATCCATGCTACCAACTATGATTCCCTATGTTATGCCTGCGACTAACTCAGCTAGCCTGCGCTCTTCATAGAATGAGTTCATCGCAATATTATTAAGATAAACATTTAATCCCAGCTTTTTAAGTATCCCTTCATACGCCCGGTCCGCCTTCGAAATTACAATCGAACCAATAATATCTGAGTAGAATTTGGCTATCCCCACTGGAGATATATCCAGTTTTAATGCCTTCATATACTTACTGGCTGGACCGCTGAATGCTTGTTTGCCCTCTATAGGAGAAATTGCAATTACCTTCTTCTTGACCCTGGCCAATTCATTCCTGACCCCCGGAACCGCCAGTGACGGCCCTATGCTGCTTATGGGGTTGGCGGGCGCAATAATGATTCTTTCCGAGCTACGTATCAGCCTCAAGACATCGGCCGTCAACCGTGAATCATCTGCTCCCCTGTATGCTACTCCGACTACCTTGGGGGCAGCTTTATACTTCACCCAGAATTCCTGAATATTCATATCACCACGGCTCGTAATAATGCGAGTTTCGATACTATCATCCGATATTGGAATCAACCTAGCCTTCAGCTTGTAAACCGATCGAAAATATTCAGTTACCTGAGTCAATGTCATACCCTTTCGGATCAACTCTGTTCTGAGGACATGAGTGGCCAAGTCTCGATCACCGATTCGAAACCAATTCTCCATTCCAAGTTCACCAATCTGGTCAATGAAATTGAATGTGTCACCCTTTATCCCCCATCCCCGGCCTACATCAAGCATCCCTGACAAGCCATAGAATATGGTGTCAATATCAGGACAAATGTACAATCCATATTTCCAAACATTATCGCCAACATTCAAGATAACTGCGAATGAATTGTCAATCTGACTGAACCCTCGTACCAGTTTCATGGAACCTGTGCCACCAGAAAGAATAGTGATCAATGGATTGGTTTTTAAAAGGATACTTGGGAATGTAAAATTTTCGTCGTAGATGTAGTTGTGGTTGTATTTGTTGCCATCATGTGATGAATAGTTGTGCTGCGACTGTTCCTATGGTTTACACCATCTCAAGTTGCCTCTTCATTTTGTACTTATTATGCTACCAATAATTAGCTTCAAAAAGGAATATAAGCAAGAAAACGATGATTTCTCATGTGCAGGCTTTAGTTCTCATTCTTTCCTTTGGCTTGATGTCGGTCCTGCTCTTTAGTCAGATATTGAGTGTGCATGCAGTTCAGATGACTTCGTCTTTGGTACCTAGTACAGGACATGGCGAGGTTGATTGGAGTGCTATTCGATTTTTGACGATTAAGTATCCTCCGAATAGTCCTTTAGCCGAAGAGTTTAATGGCAAATCTGAAACCGTTAGGTTCACTATGCAGGCCGACGAGGATGGCATGCCACAGCTTATACAGGCATTCAACGATGCGATTGCCTCCCAAAAGAATAGTCCTGTGAGAATTACAAATGCTAGTTTGACCTACACAGGTCAGCTGAAAGGAACAGAGGATGGATTATCACTTTCATACAACGTACAGTTGAAGCCTTCATTTATTAATGGAACTACGTTATCTAGGGAGAATCAAACTGCTGATGTAGTTGACTTGGATTGGAGAGGCATCAACGTAGCGGAACCCATCACGCTTTCTACTCCATATGGAGACATTGACGTCAACCACCCAATCGGCCTTCTACAAGCCAATCATTCAAGTGTCGCGGGACAATTAATGAACACTGAAGCGGCAGCAATTATGGCAGATCCGCTGTTTAATTTTCAGGATGTAGGACTCCCGAACCACCCGATGGATACATGGCACTTTCTCTTTGATCCGACAGGTAGCCAAGCTGGCGCCGCAAGTTCTGGATTTGAGGAGATAGGCGGTGCGAGAGTAGTATCGATATACTCTCTTGGAGAAAGCAGCTTTAGAGAGGGGACGTTCCAAGAAACAGAAAAGCAAGCCAGTGCCACAATGGATGGCACACCAATCACGGTTGAATCTACTACACCCCCAACATCAGCACAGATGATCATAGCCGGTTTCTCGAAGATACAAAGGACCGGAGATACGGAGTTTGCCGTCGTAACCCAACAAGCACCAGCAGGAACTACGACCGCTACTGGGGGATTTCCGATACAAGTACTGCTGGTTCTAGGTGGTATGATGGGCGCAGTTGCCGTTTTCGTCCTAATAAAAACGAGAAAATAGAGAGCTCTCTTCTTAGAAATATGCCAGCTCACTCACCTACTTACTTTCTTACTTTAATACCAGTAAAATGGAATCGGTATCCTACAAATGCTGACGCACCTGCCTATATATGAATGGTGTCAATAACATTCATAAGGCGATTCTTTCGCTGCCCACTGCATATCCTGGAGATAGATCCTACTGCATTCATTTTAGCATCAGTTCATGTCTCTCTCACCTGTCTATCAGTCGCTCATTCCTTAGGTAGTGTCCAGCGTCCGCTATTGTCTTTATAACGATTCTCTCATTTGATCTGTGTATATTTTTCCCAATAGCCAGCATAGTTATTCCCAGGCCAATAGGGACTCGATTTTTATTAAGTATGATAACAATAGTATTATTTTGACTCAAATTCCCGTAGTCTACGATAGAACCGTGCATTATATCTCGACCGTACAGAACCAATGCCTCAGCAGTTTGGTTCACTGTAACAAACGGAAATTTAACGCCTACTCTAGCAATCAGGTCTGCTCCCGCCATAGATGGGACAAAACTCCTTCTCTTCAGGTGCCCAATTAACATCCCAATATGGGATAACGATGCGTTCTCGGGTATCATTTTAAAGTTATCTCTTGTGGTTAAATATACCTCCTTAATTTTAGAACCGTTCAATTTTTTTTCCTTAAGGAGTATCTCTTTGTCGACAATGTAATCAAATATTCCCCAACGGTCGAAGCCTCTGCGAAGCACAGTATGTTCCTGACGTGTTGGTCCTCTATATGGTATCAAGTATGCTCACTAAATAGCTATGGCAAAAGAACATCAGTTCACCTTTAGCTTTGCAATAAAGAAACCAACTGTATTATGCAAATGTGGATATAGTCTCGCCGTGCGGCTGAGGCTTGAATGAAACCTTCGACCGCCGAAATGAGTCAAGCCTGGGAGCCCATGTCGAACGGGTTCAATGACGATCGAGTTACCCAAGACCTCCAACAACTCATCTATAACTACCTCGTTCTCCTCCGGCGCAAAGGAGCACGTAGAGTAGATTATGAGGCCTCCTGGTTTAACAACCTTAGTTGCTTCTAAAAGCATCTCCTGCTGCCGTCGGCTAGACTCTTCAATATCAGACGGATCGTGGCTAATTTTTCTTGTTTTGTCTTTGGAAATAATACCTTCACATGTACATGGGGCATCAAGTAGTACCCTATCGAAGGTCATGTTTAAGCTGCCGACTGACCGAGCATCGATGTTGCATAGTGAAGTGTTTAGTACTCCACATCTTGACAAATTGAAAATTACCGATGGGATCCGTCTTCGATTAGACTCAATAGCAAATATCGCCCCTGAGTTGCACATTTTCTGGGCCATGAAGGTTGTTTTGCCTCCCGGGGCACAAGCCATGTCTATATTTTGTTGATTGAATGAAACTTCCAGTTCATCGACGGCAATACAAGAACTAAGGTCTTGAATGTAGTATAATCCAGCTAGATATTCCGGAGTAGCTCCGATTGGTACGGAAGTACTGACTACTCTATAAACTTCAGGTAACACTGTGGACTCTACCTCAATGTTCCTAGCCTCAAGCAAGCTCAGAAGAGACTTTGGATCAATCTTTAAGCTGTTAGTTCGAATGTATGCATTTGAAGAGGACTCCATTAAGGCCAAGCATTTCTCTACATCAGGCATGTATTCAAGGAATCGGCCAATCATCCATTCGTGGTAGCCGTAAGTGTCTGCCAGATCTCGTGAAGCGTTTGTCTGTGGAAAAATTGCAGTTCTCAACTAACCAGATTATCAATACTTGTGGTTCATCCTGTATTAATTAGTACCTGAAAACATTAGAAAATAAGCAATGAGTAAAGGCAAACTGAGAAATGGTGTCCTGGCAATAACCCTCCTTCTGTTTTAAGTGGGATTCCGCTTAGCGGCCTACCTTAGCTGCTGCAGGGTCTTATGCTCAGTTTGGCCTTGCTCCACTCGGGGCGGCAGTTTCATTCCAGTTAAGGACACTCAGGCTATTCACCATCACAGCTTTATACTTGTCCAGGCTGGATATCTTTTCTGTTCCGGAGCCGACCGTCTCCGATCGATCATCTCTGATCCGAGTGCCTGCATAGAGGGAGGAGTTTCCTCTCTTTCGAGTAACCCACACACCAGCTCACCACCTCTCAGCTCATCATTATTACCCCTAGCCATAATTTAAGTTCCTTGCTCAAAATACTGACGCTGGATTTCACAAACCTCATCCTCATCCACAGCACTAGAATATTCGCGTATAGCATGCAAATTGAGTTCATAGAAAGTGTGTCCCCATTTGAATTTGTCAAGAATAGCAAATGCCTGTGAATCATATCCCAGTATTAAGAGTGCCCCTGATAACGCCTCAACACTTGAAAGTTTCCCCAATTTTGCATAGTTGACTGGGTTTCCGGCCAATAATGCAGGAAGACGGCGTAATTGGGGATAGGATCGCCATTTCCGGTTTTGAAGTATTGTACCGGATCGTTCCCACGAACAATCAATAACACACAGGGCTGAAGAGAGGCCGCGATCCTTTCGCGTCAAACAAACTCTAGAAAACGGGTTCAGGATCAAAGTATCATGTCTTGGACGAACGACAGTTTTCAATAAATGAAATTTAGCGAGTTTTGTAGCTGTGCATTTTGATGGATCATCTTGCTTCAATAAGATGGCAAACAGGTTCATGAGGAAACTTTCTCAATTAAGTGTAGCGTTTAGTTCTTTAATCCTTACTAATATTTCAGAATTCAAAAAAGAGGGAAGAATTAGCTGACTGCTAAATCTTTTGAGTTCACAGACAGCTGGTTTCTATTGCGCTAATCTGTGCTTTACTATCTCCTTAATCGTTTCTACATCCAATATCCCCGCATCAATTGGAAGCTCTGTTGGCGACATTTGCTGTTGGTTTCCCATGCCAGTTTGTGGTTGTTGCAGTTGTTGCTGAATTGGTTGTTGTTGTCCGTCCTGTGGCTGAGTTTGACCTAAAGGCTGCATCTGTTGTTGTTGTCCGTCCTGTGGCTGAGTTTGACCTAAAGGCTGCATCTGTTGTTGTTGTCCGTCCTGTGGCTGAGTTT
>Ga0105091_10000013_pt1 | contig 56993 bp, 49 predicted proteins | sample PPLLak1March2015_FD_87022 | JGI IMG/M metagenome (GOLD analysis project Ga0105091, IMG submission 87022) | Freshwater sediment microbial communities from Prairie Pothole Lake near Jamestown, North Dakota, USA - PPLs Lake P7 Core (1) Depth... | ecosystem: Environmental > Aquatic > Freshwater >... | reverse complement strand
TCGGGTGTACGCGATCGGCTGCGCCGATCGCACGTGCACCCTCGACGGCACGCGCACTGCGTGCGCGCCCGGTTGTGTCGATCAATCTTCGGGCGGCCGGGCGATTGATCGATCTTCAAAGGCAACGACACCCACCCAGCCCTCCCGCCAAGCGGGAGGGGTTACGACACCCCACCCCCTCCCTCCCCGCCGGGCGGGGAGGGCCGCGCCAACGTGCCGCATCGGCACGGCTTCGCCGGGGAGGAGTGCCGTGCCTTTGTGGAACAGGCGGGCGCCCGGCCGCCCGAAGCCCGCCTGTCTGACCAATCGGAGCGAGTGCACGTGCGAAGCTCGACAAAGTCGGGCTTCGCGTGCACGAGCGACGCTCACAAAAAAATGGCCCGGCATCGCCGGGCCCAAATGCGGAGGAAAGGAATGCCGCTGACTCGGCACCGGTGAACGCGGCGATCACCGGTGGCGGCGGGCGGACCCGCCGCGGTGAGAACTCATTGAATCGTGGCTGGGGCGCTGGCCTGGATCTGCGCCTTGCCCTTGCCGGCACGCGCTGGGGGCTCGCAGAGGCCGCAGACGTAGTTCTTGGTCAGCTCGAAGGTGTGCGTGACGAACTTGCCGCCGCACTTGCAGCACGGCGTCAGGGTGACCATGCCGGCGTCGACGAACTTCACCAGGCGCCACGCGCGCGTCACCGACAGCAGCGGCTCGAGGCCCTGCGCGCGGATCTGCTCGAGATACAGCTCGTAGGCCTTGATGATGGCGTCGATCTCCTCGAGCTCGCTCGTCTTGTCGAGGTACTCGTACATGTTCAGGAACAGCGACGAGTGGATGTTCGGCTGCCAGGTCATGAACCAGTCGGTCGAGAACGGCAGCATGCCGCGCGCCGGTGATTCGCCCTGGACCTCCTTGTACAGGCGCAGCAGGCGCTCGTACGACAGGTCGGTCTCGGACTCCAGGACTTGCAGGCGAGCGCCGAGCTTGATCAGCGCGATCGCGCGCTGGATCTGCTGGCTCTCGGTAACGATGCTCTTGATGCGCATGGTGGCCCCCGCTCCTCGGCGCTTGGTTCAGGCCGTGACGTCGACCAGCTGGCCGGACATCACGATGTTGGCGTGCAAACCGGCCACGGCAGCGCCGGTCGCGCTGGACTTGGCCCGGGAATGGCTCGTCAACAGGTTCCAGACCATGTCGTCGTCGAAGCGGAAGCGCAGGATCAGCTGGTTGGAGCTGGCGGTCTTCATCAGTTGCGCCGGCGTCAGCTGGTCGATGATGCTGGCGACTTCCTCGGACACGCCAAGGCGATACAGCGCCTGGGCCTTGTCGGCGCGGATCATGTGCTGCGCCAGCATCAGGTAAGCGAGATTGACTTCGCGGATTTCCTGCAGCAGTTGTTCGTTGCTCGGTGCGATCGTGCTCATGTTGAATCCTCCTGGTGGCTCTTGCCGGTTGATTCCGGCGTTCGTTTCGGTGTGTGCTTCGATGTGTGCTGCGAAGTGACGCCATTGTGCGAACCGACGAACGGGGGCTAAAGCAGGGGACGCCGATAAACCGTGTCGGGCGGCGGCTAGCGCGCGTGTAGGGCTTTTTCCTACAGACCGCCTGTCGGCCTCCGCTCAAGGCGCAACAGTCGTCGCCGTTACTGCTGGGCAAGCGAGGTGCTCGCGCCGCTGCCGCGTCGAGGGACGAGGGGATGGCAAGCGCGCTTCGCTGGAGCTTCGATGCTCTATTTCCTCCGCATTTGCGCCGGCTCTCGCCGGCGCTTTTTTTTGGTCACTCGGCGGGAAATTGAGTGTCGATTCACCGTTCAATCGGCCCATGCCCGGTCGGCGCGCACCGCTAGATTTCGTCTTCGAGGCGAACTGCGACTCCAGTCCGGTATTTCATCGAGAGAACGGATCGCGGCGCGAATGAAGGGGAGCAGCCATTACTCGATCGCAGTTGCTGGACCACTACGAACAGATCGCCCAGGCCAGCCAGCTGATGCTGGACGCCGCACGGCACTCGGACTGGGACGAAGTCGAGCGGCAGGAAGGGCGTTGCAGGGCGCTTGTCGCATCACTGAAGGCTGCCTCGGCGGCGTCGCCGCTGCTGCGCCCGCAGGACAACCGTCGGCGCATGGAACTCCTGCGCCGCATGCTCGCCGCCGACGCGGAAATCCGCGGCCGCTCCGAGCCTTGGCTGAGGCAACTCGAGCAGTTGATCTCGTCGCCGCGTCCGCACCGCTGAGGACATGAGCCTGATTACGCCGTTTCCCGAGGCCGAGTCGTCCGCCCTGGACCGCTTTGCGCTTCATGGCCGCGACGGGATCGCGGCGCTGCTCGGCGAACTGCGCCATCGCGGTTCGCTCGTCACGCTGTATTACGACAGCGCGGCCGGCTTCGCCGTGGGCAACGTGCTGGACGTGGATGCCGAGCGTGAAGCGGTCGTCCTCGACTGCGCAGGCGACGGCGACGTTCAGCGTTCGATCGCGCTCGCCGGGGACATCGTCGTCGTCGCTTTCCTCGACAGCACCAAGATCCAGTTCACGTTGGCGGGTGCCGAGCCGGTGGATCACCAGGGCCGGGCGGCGTTCCGGCTTCGCCTGCCCAGTCGCGTGCTGCGCATACAGCGCCGGAGCGCGCCTCGTCGGAATGCGTCCGGCGGCCGCCCGGCCATCTGTCGCGTGCCGGTCCCGGGGAGCGCTGATCAGTACGAGCCGGCGCGAGTCCTCGACATCAGTCTCGGGGGACTGGCGGTCCTCGCGACTCCGCGACTGTTTGCTCTCGCCCGCGACCAGGTCGTCGGTCCCTGTCGCCTGGATCTTCCTGAGCTCGGGCAGATCGGCGTCTCGCTGCGGGTGCGGTATCTCGAGGCCTGGCCGAGCGAAGCCGGCGGCCGCCGGTGCGGTTGCGAGTTCGTCGACCTGGGTGACGGCGCCCGCCGTTCCCTGCAGCGTTACCTCGAGCGGCTGGAAGCAACATCGCGGACAGGCGGCGATGTGTGCGCCCTCTAGAAGGACGCTGCGCACGAATTGAAGAGGGGCGCCCGTGGGCGCCCCTCTTGATTCATGTCGTGCTGCGCCGGCGTCAGTTCGGGTGGCCTGGGGACGAGGGCGCGTACATGTCGTCCCATGCGCGGGAGTACTGCGAGCCGGTGCCGATCCACGCCACGGTACCGACCGACAGCGCGGATGTGTACAGCGCGGCGATCAGTTCGGACGGGTCGTCCATGCAACGAATCCGGACCGCGGAAAGCAGGTGGAAGTGATCCTCGGCATAGCGACGGTCGACCACGCGCATCGACAGGCCGTAGGGGAGCAGCGATTCGGGCAGACCCGCCATTCCACGTCCGCCCTCGCACGCCCGCGCCGACGTGTCCTCGAACCACACGAACAGTTCGGCCTGCGCCGTCGAACGCTCGACGGCCTCGGCCGCGGACGGTTGCGCCTGCGTGGCGGGTGCGCTCCCGATGGGCCGGGTTGCGATCTCCGCGAGTTGCCTGACGAGTCGACTGCGATTCATGGTTCCTTCGGGCGATCCACTCCACATGGCGGAGATACGGCGCCCTGCAGGGCATCTTGAGATCAGCCCAAAAGATGAACCGGACCGCATGCGCGCAACGTGCGGCGACCACGCGCCGCGGGCGATGCGCCGGAGGTCCTTGATTGAGAGGGAAAAGTCGGTGTCGCGGGGAGGTGAAGACGTGCTCACTTCTTCGCCGCTAACCCGGCAGTTGGTTTCCTTTTTCCGGTTGTTTCTGCGGATGCCGGATGGTGGCCCGCCACTACGCTGCGTTGGTCGAATCAAGTCCACCCTCGCTGCATCCATCCCATGAAGACCGAAGCCTTCCTGTACGACGAGCTCTACCAGGCGCTCAACGAACCGCCTGCGCGGGAACGCGGAGTCGTCGACGTCGAGGCTTTCGTCAGGCAGTACGCGCCGCTGGTCCGCCGGCTGGCTCACCAGATGATTGCCAGGCTGCCGGCGAACGTCGAGCTCGACGACATGATCCAGGCCGGCATGATGGGATTGATGGACGCCGCGGGCCGCTTCGAGGCGTCGCAGGGAACGCAGTTCGAGGTGTATGCAGCGCAGCGGATCCGCGGCGCGATGCTCGACGAGCTGCGCGCGAACGACTGGATGCCGCGCTCGGCGCGCAAGAGCCAGCGCGAAATCGAGGGTGCGATCCACCGTCTCGAAGGTCGGCTGATGCGCGCGCCGGTCGAGGCCGAGATCGCGGCGGAACTCGGCATGCCGGTTGCCGACTACCAGGACATGCTCAATGGCGCCCGGGGCTCCCAGCTCGTGCATCTCGACGATCTCGGGCGCGGCGCCGATGACGAGGACTACCTCGAGCGATATCTGGTGGTGGACGGGCAGGAGCCTGCCGCCATCCTGCGCGACAAGCGGTTCCGCGAGGCCCTCGTCGGCGCCATCGAAGAACTCCCGGAACGCGAAAAGCTGCTGCTGGGCCTGTATCACGAACAGGACATGAACCTGCGCGAGATCGGCGCGGTCATGGGTGTCACCGAGTCGCGCGTGTGCCAGCTTCACAGCCAGGCGGTCGCCCGCCTGAGGTCGAAACTCAAGTACTGGTAGGCGGCCGCCGACTCACGCCGCCGGGCGGTCGCATCGTCGCGACGCGACGACTGCGCCGGCACCGGCCGCCGGCGGTGCCGGCCTGTCCCTCAGGACACCAGCAGCCGCGCGATCAGCCGCTCGGCGATGGCGCGCGCATCGACCTGGAACTCGCCGCTTGCAATCGCATGGCGGACGCGCAGAAGCCGCACGTCGCCGCCGTCGGCGGCCTGGAGGCGCGCCAGCAACGACTGCCACTCGGCGCGGGCGCGCCGTTCGGCGGGTGGAACGTGATCGGACGAGTTTTCCGTGGACATGCAGCCGAACGTCGATTCGATGGATGAAGTTCGGCACCCGTCGATCCAACTTGAGCCATGCAAACTCATGATTCGGCGTGATTCACGTGTCCCTTGGGGTATTCTTCCCGGGCATCCCAACATCGCACGCGCCCGTCGCGCCTGAGTCAATTCGATCGATCGTCCAACAGGTCCGCGCGTGCCCGAGCTGCCCTCCAAGACCGATTCGCTCGCCGCGGGCGGCCGCTCGCGCCGCAGCGACGTGTTGAGCGTCGAGGTCGTTCCCGACGACGCGCTGCTCGCACTGATGCGCGGTGCCGGGCGCGCGACGGACGCGCCGGCGGTCGCATCGCAGCCAGCCAGCCCGGTCGCGCAGGCTTCCCCCGCACGGGCGGACATGTTCGTCGGCACGCTGCTGGCATCGGCGCCCGTCGGCATCTGCATGCTGGATGGCGCGCTGCGCTACCGCGTGTGGAACGACTACCTCGAGGCGCTGCTCGGCGTGGCGGCGGCGGATGTCATCGGCCTGCGCCTTGACGACGCGCCCGGCCTCGCGCCGATCGGCGCGCTGGTCGAGGAAATACGGAAGATGCCATCGGGCAGCCAGGCCTCGACGCGGGAGGCGGAGTATCGCTATCCGCTCGGCGACCGGCCGTGGCTGCGCGTGAAGTACACGCCCGTGTTCGAGCCCGGCGGAGCGTTCGGCGGGGTCTTCATCCTGCTCGAACGGATCGACCGCGAGCGCTTCGCCGAGAGCTCGCTGGCGGCGCTGCGACAGGCGCTCGAGTCCGTGGGCGAGATGGTGTTCGAGGTGGACCGGAATGGCCATGTGCTCGACGCCAACGAGACCGCCCTGAAGTCGCTGGGCTACGAGCGCGACGAGATCAAGGGCCTCACGCTGTCGGCGATCGACGTCGGGCTGGCGCGCGGCGGCTTCGAGGTGGTGTACGACGAACTGCGCACGCGCGGCGGGCACCATGGCGAATCGCGCTTCCGCACCCGGCGCGGTGCCGAGTTCCCGGTCGAAACGGTCGTGCAGCGGGTGGAGCAGGCGGGCCGCGAGTTCATCCTGCTGCTGTCGCGGGACATCAGCGCGCGCAAGCTGGCCGAAGAAGCCCTGGGCGAGAGCGCCGAGCGGTTCCGGGCGCTGTTCGACGAGAGCCCGGTGGCGGCGCTGCTGCTCGATACCGGTTTCCGCACCATCGGTGTCAAGCGTTCGGCGTGCGACACGCTGGGGTATCCGGCCGAAGACCTGATCGGCAAGGACCTCGACGACCTGGTGCACGCCGACGACCGGCCGGCGTACCGCCGCATGCGCGAGGAGATGCAGCGGGGGCTGCATGGAACGGACACGGCCGAGTGCCGGCTGGTCCATCGCGAAGGGCGGATCGTCTGGACCAAGAGCAGCGCACGAGCCCTCTCCGCGGGCAACGGGCATCGCCACTTCCTGATCGTCCTCGAGAACTTCACGGACCGGAAGATCTTCGAGGAGCAGTTGCAGGTGGCCCTGCGGGACCAGCAGACACTGTTCGAAACGATGTCCGTCGGCGTCGCGCAGACGATGTCCGGGAAGATCCTTCTCGCCAATCGCGAGTTTGCCGAGATGTTCGGCTACAGCGACGGCGAAGTGATCGGCATGCCACTGTGGGACCTGTGCGTGGACCGCGGCAACCGGATGCCGGGCGAGGTCTCGGGCATGCCGGTGGTGCGTCCGTACCAGACGACCAGCGGCGAAGTCGTGCTGTTCCGGCGCGACGGCGAGCCGGTGTGGTGCCTCGTGCAGGCGCGGCCGATCCAGGCCGAGGGACCCGACGTCCCCGCGCTGCAGGAAGCGATCTACACGTTCCAGGACACGACCGAGATCAAGCGCCAGCGCGAGGCGCTGTCGCGCTCGCTGCTCGAGCTGAACGTGGTGCTCGACGCGACCTCCACGGCGGTCCTCCATCTCGCGGACGAGCGCGTGGTCCGGTTCAACTCGCAGACCCAGCTCATGTTCGGGCAGCCGGGACTCGACCTGACGGGCGCCCTCTTCGCTGAGCTGTTCGCCAGCGAGCAGGAGTACAGGGCCGCCGTGGCGCCGCTCCAGGCGCTGATCGCGACCGGTCGGGCGGCGTCGTTCGAGGCCCGCATGAAGGGCCCGTCGGGAACGATCTGGGGCCTGGTCTCGCTGCGGCCGATCGACCCGAAGGCGCCCGCGCGCGGCACGATCGCTTCGATTCTCGACATCACCGACCGGCGCGGGCAGGAGGAACAGCTGCAGACGGCGCTGGCGCAGCAGCAGCTGATCTTCGACACGGCGCTGGTCGGCCTGCTCTTCGTGCGTGACGGCCGTCCGGTGCGGGCCAACAGCGCGATGGAGGAACTGCTCGCCTGCGATCCTGGCGGACTCGTGAACCAGATGCAGCTGTTCACGCATCCGACGGACCACCTGCTGCTCGCCAGCCTCGCCGAGCATTACGGCGAGATCCACGATGGCGGCGCTTGCGAGTTCGAACTGAGCATGTACCGGCGCAAGGGCGATCCGATCTGGGTCGCCGTGCAGGGCCGGGCGGTGAATCCGGAGCGTCCAGAGCTCGGCTACATCTTCGCGTTCGTCGACATCGACAAGCGCAAGCGGTCCGAGAGCGAGTTGCGCAGCGCCCTGTCCGAGCTGCAGCTCATCTTCGACAACTCGCTCGTCGGCATGCTCTACGTCGCCAACGACCTGATCGTGAAGGCCAACGCCGCGACCGAGCAGTTGTTCGGCTACGACGGGCGGGACTTCTCGGAGCTGCAGATCGGCTCGCTCTTCGCGGTCCCGGCGCAGTGGGAAACGGTCCGCGCCACGGCGCCCGCCTCGGCCGAGGGCGAGATCGACGACATCGTCGAGGGCGACGGCTCGTTCTCGTTCGAGCGCCAGATGCGGCGCGCTGATGGCACCACGTTCTGGTGTGCCGGGTATGGCCGGCCCATCGAACCGTCGGCGCCCGAGCGGGGAATGATCCTGACGCTGATGGACGTGGACGCGCGCCGCCGGTCGGAGGAGGAGCTGCGCCGCGTCCGGAACTACCTCGACCTGGTCGTCGAGAACCTTCCTGTCCTCGTGTCCGTTCGGGAGGCCGAATCGGGACGCTTCGTGAGCCTCAACCGCGCGGGCGAGACGATCACGGGCCTCACCCGCAAGCAGGTCGTGGGCCGCACCTGGGCGGAGATCTATGCGCGGCCGTTTGCCGACCTGTACACCGAGCTCGACCGCAAGGCGCTGTCGACCGGGACCCAGGTGGAACGACCGCGCGACGTGATGCTGCGGGCCGACGGCAAGCGGCTGACCGTCAACCAGCGGGTCGTTCCCCTGTTCGAGCCGCAGTCCGGGCCCGGTCGCGGCAGTGACGGCAACGCCCGGTACGTCATGTCGATCATCGACGACCTGACCGAGGAAGTGCGCGCCGAGGCCGCGCTGCGCGAAACCGAGGCGCGCTTCAGGCAATTCGCCGAGAACATCGACCAGCTCGTCTTCATCATGACGGGCGACTTCGCGAGCGTGCTGTACGTGAACCCGCGCTACGCGTCGATGATCGGCGGCTCCGTCGACGAGCTGCTGGAAGACCCGCGCAGCCTGCTGCGCCACGTGAACTACGAAGACCTCCCGGTCATCACGCGGATGCTGCCGCGGCTCGTCGCGCGCATGCGCAGGCTCGAGCGGTCGGAAGTCACCGCGCGCATCGACCACCGCAGCAAGGGCGTGCGCATCGTCAACGTGCGGCTCAACCCGGTGCGCGTGGAGGACGGCGGCATCCGGGTGTTCGGGATCGCCGACGACGTGACGGACCGCACGCGCGCGGAGCAGCAGCGGGTCGAGGAAGTCGTCAAGCAGCGCGACATCCTCGTGCGCGAGGTGCACCACCGCATCAAGAACAACCTGCAGGGCGTGGCGGGACTGCTGCAGCACATGGCCGACAGCAAGCCCGAGGTCGCGGTCACGCTGTCGGAGATCGCGGGACAGATCCAGGCCATCGCCCAGGTGCACGGCCTGCAGATCCGCTCCACCGGCACGCTGCCCCTGCTCGGTGTGGCGCAGGGGATCTTCTCGACGCTGTCGAGCATGTTCGGCGTCGAGATCCGCTTCGAGCCCCCGCCGCCGGAGCTCTGGCGGTTCGGCCTGCCGGAGAGCGAAGCCGTTCCGCTGGCGCTGGTCATGAACGAACTGGGGACCAACGCGATCAAGCACCGGTCATCGCGCAGCGACAGCATCATGGTGCGCGTCGCGGCGCGGCCGGACGGCATGGTGTTCGCGATCGAAAGTCCGGGCCGGCTGCCGGCGGGATTCGATCTCGGGCGGATCGCGACCAGCGTCTCGGGGCTGGGACTGGTGAAATCGATGCTGCCGCGCCGGGGCGCGAAGCTGACCCTCGAGCAGGCCGGCGCCGTCGTGGTTGCCCGGCTGCAGTTGTCCCCGCCAGCGATCAGCGAGGACGGCGACTGACGGCCGCAAGAAGCGTCCTGTCGCACAATGCGGTCGGACGAAGGAACGCACGATGGAGAATCCAAACCCGACGCTGATGGTGGTCGACGACGACCGGCTGGTGCTCGCGACGCTGGTGGCGGGGCTGAAGCAGGCCGGCTTCGACGTCATCGAAGCCGACAACGGCGATGACGCGATCCTGCTCGCGCGAAAGCACAAGCCGCGCCTGGCCATCCTCGACATGCGGATGCAGGGGAAGTCGGGCATGGACGTAGCCAGGTACCTCGCCGCCAACACCGACACCCGGTTCATGTTCCTGTCGGCATTCGGCGACAGCGACATCGTGGACGAAGCGACGCGGATCGGTGCGCTCGGCTATCTCGTCAAGCCCCTCGACGTGCGGCAGATCGTGCCGGCCGTGCGCGCCGCCCTGGAGCGAACCACCGAGCCGCGCAGCACGGCGGCGCCTGAGCCGGCCGTGGCCGCCGCGTCCGCGCAGGCGGTGCCGGAGCGCGACCAGTACGTCGCGATCGGCATCCTGATGGAGCGCCTGCGCATCGACTACGACCGGGCGGTCGCGGCCCTGCGGCTGCAGGCGCAGGTGGAGCGCAAGGACCTGAACGACCTGGCAACCAGCATGGTCGAGGCGGCGAACCGCCTCAATTCGTTCCGTCGCTAGGTGGAACGGATGCCGGATGGAAGTCGCGGAGTACATCCACCGACACGGGTTCCGGCGCTGGTATGAGCGGCAGCTCATCGAAAGCCACGCCTACCTCGCGCTCGCGTTCATAGCGCTGATCCTGCTGCTGTCGGGGATCGAGGTGCTTGGCGGCGGCACCAGCGGCCTGTTCTACGTGTCGATGCTCTCGGCCACCGCGGTTGGCGGCATCCTGATGATCGTTGCCTGGCGCCGCTTCATGGTGCTGCTGGCGCGGGCGGAGTTGTTTGCCGAGGGCGCGACCTGCAGCGCCTGCGCCGCTTGGGGCAAGTTCCAGGTGCTGCGGCAGGAGTCAGCGAGCGACGACGACCCGCCCGAAGCCGGCCGACCGCACTGGTTGCGCGTCCGCTGCACGCAGTGCGGCCACGAGTGGCGCCTCGGCTGACGCGAATCAGCCCGGCGGGTCTTCCCAGAGCGTGAAGGAGAAGGTCGCTCCGTGCCCCTCGTTCGGGGCCGGGATCGCCTCCGCCCAGACGCGTCCGCCATGCCGGCGGATGATCTTCTGCACGGTGGCCAGGCCGACGCCGGTGCCGGGAAACTCGTTCGCGCTGTGCAGCCGCTGGAACAGCCCGAACATCTTCTCCGCGAAGCGCATGTCGAACCCCGCGCCGTTGTCCTTCACGTAGTAGGCGACGGTGCCGCCTTCCGTGCGGGCGCCGACTTCGACGCGTGCCCCGCGGGTGCGGGCGGTGAACTTCCAGGCATTGCCGAGCAGGTTCTGCAGCACGAGCCGGAGCAGCGTCGCATCGCCGTCGGCACGCAGGTTCGGCGCGACGACGAAGTCCACCGAGCGCGCCGCGTCCTGGGCCTGGAGGTCCTCCGCCAGCTCGCGCGCGATCTGCGAGAGGTCGACCCGCTCGCGCTTCAGTTCACGGCTCGTCGTGCGCGACAACCCGAGCAGGGTGTCGATCATCGTGTTCATCCGCTGGCTGGCGGCGACGATGCGGCGCAGGTGGTCGCGCCCGACGTCGTCCAGCGGCTTGCCTCGATCGCCGTAGTCTTCGAGGACGATGGTCGCGAAGCCGTCGACGATCCGCAGCGGCGCGCGCAGGTCGTGCGAGACCGAGTAGGCGAAGCTGTCGAGTTCCCGCGCGGCGTTGTCGAGCTCGCGCGAGCGTTCTGCCAACTCACGCCGGGCGTGTTCGAGGTCGCTCTGCAGCGTACTCACGTCGGCCGCCGGCGCGACTGGCTCCCCGCCGCTGGCGGCGGCCGGCGCCTGGGGTGGAGTCCCGGCAGCCCGGCGGTCCCGGCTGCGCAGGACGACGGCCACAGCGGCCAGCGCGATCGCCGCGCCGACGCCGACGGCCAGCAGCAGGCTCCCGGTCCCGCTGCCCGCCTCGGCAGCCTGCGCCGCCCACGGCGAGGCCGTGGCCGCTGCCATCATCCCGCCGGCCCGCAAGCTCCCCCGCCTGGGCAAATCGACCCCTCCGTCCCCGAACCCCGGCGATTGTGCAGCATCGGGGGACCCAGTGCGAGCCGAGCAACCGGGCCCGCGCCATGGCGTTCGGCGCGCCCGGCACGCGTCGTCCAGTCGGATTAACGTGAAATGGCCGCGGAACGGTGCCCTTTTCCGGGCGGTGCCGCGCGGAAAAGGGCTCTAGCCTGCCTGCTGGATCCGAACGGCGCCCAAGAAGAACAATGCTGTTGCCGTGTAACGGCGAAGTAGACCGCGATGGCGCGTGCCCGGGTGCGCACGCGGGAGGCGCGCGATCGTGACGCCCGAGCGCGCCGGCCCGGCGTCGGGCGTTGGCAAACGAAGCCTTCCGGGCGTCGCGCATCGCCAGTCATGAACTTCAACGAACAGGCCGGGCACAACGTACCACTCGACTGCGGCAGGTCGAGCGGCCAGCGACGGCACGACCTCGTGCTCCTCGTGGACCACGACCCGGCTGCTCGCGCGCGGACCGCGGCTGCGTTGTCGGCCCGGTGCTGGAGAGTCGTCGAGGCCGGTGGAGGCGCCGAGGCCCTGGAGGTCTTCGCAGCACGCCGGCCGGATGTCGTCGTGCTCGACGCGTTCCTGCCGGGCATCGACGGGTTCGTCACCTGCGAGCGACTGCGGCGGCTTCGGGGCGGCGAACACGTTCCAGTCCTGATGCTGACCGAACTCAACGACGAGGCCTCGATCACGCGGGCCTACGAGGCCGGGGCGACCGACTTCCAGGCAAGGAGCGGGACGGAGTGGGCGCTGCTGTCGGAACGGCTGCGCTACATGGTCCGCGCCTCGCGCCTGCGGGAAGAACTGGCCGAAAGCAGCGCCAGGCTCTCCAAGGCCCAGCGCATTGCGCGCCTCGGCAACTGGGACTGGAACGTCGCAGCGCGCACCGTGACGCTTTCCCGGGAGGGCTTCGCGATCGCGGGGTTGCCGCAGCAGGACCAGCCGATCGCTGACTGGTTCATCTGGTCATGCGTTGCCGCGGACGAGCGGGCCCGACTGGAAGCCGTGTTCCGCGATGCCCTGTCGGGCGCCGCGGATCTCAAGTTCGATTGCCGGATCCTTCGGCCGTCCGGGGAGGTCCGCATCGTCCACGTCGAGGCCGAAATCGAACGCGACAGCGCGGGAACGGCGACCGCGATGCACGGGGTGGTCCAGGACATCACCGAGCGCAAGCACGCCGAGGATCGGATCCGCGAACTGGCGAACTTCGACAGCCTGACCGGACTGCCCAACCGTCGCCACTTCCGCGATCAGTTCGCGGCCGCCCTCGAGCGCGCTCGCGCGGCCGGGACCGCGGTCGGCGTCCTCTTCATCGATCTCGACCGCTTCAAGCAGATCAACGACAGGCTTGGCCATCAGGTCGGGGACGAACTGCTGCGAGCGGTTGCGAAGCGCATCGTGCAGTGCGTTCGCGAGAACGACACGGTGGCGTTGACGGCCGTGCGTACTGCGCCGGGCGTGCCTGCCCGGACGCCTTCGCGGGCATCTGCACGGGGCGCCGGCGAGCGCTCCCGTCCGGTGGCCGGGCAAGGTCACGGCAACAGCGTCGCGCGCCTCGGGGGCGACGAGTTCACGATCCTGCTGACGGACCTGCCCACGCCGGCCGCCATCGAAGCGGTCGCGCAGCGCCTGATGGAGGCGATGCGCCGGCCGTTCCGCGTCGCCGGCAACGAACTGCTCGTGACGTCGTCGGTCGGGCTGGCCACGTACCCGGCCGACGGCCGCGACGTCGACTCGCTGCTGCGCAAGGCCGACATCGCCATGTATGCCGTGAAGGACAGCGGGCGCAACGGCCTGCTGCGGTTCTCGAGCGGCATGAAGGCGGCGACATCGGCGCGACGCCGCCTCGAGACGTCGCTGCAGCGCGCGCTGGATCGACAGGAACTCGTGCTGTACTACCAGCCGAAGGTCAACGTGCTCGACGGCGCGATCGCGGGCGCCGAAGCGCTGATGCGCTGGAGGCGCGGCGGCGAACTCGTGCCCCCCGGCGAGTTCATCGCCGCGGCGGAGGAGTCGGGGCTCATCGTCCCCATCACGGAGTGGGCCGTGCGCGAGGTCTGCCGGCAACTGGCTCGCTGGGCGGATGCGGGCATGGCGCCGGTGCCGGTGTCGGTCAACATCTCCGGGCGGCACCTGCAGCACGCCAACCTGCTCGAGCCGGTCGAGGCCGCCCTGCGCGGCGTGCGGCTCGACGCCAGCCTGCTCGAACTCGAACTCACCGAGGCCGTGCTGATGCACGACTTCAACGCGACGCTTCCGCTGTTGCAGGCATTGAAGCAACTCGGCGTGTCGATCTCGGTCGACGACTTCGGGACCGGCTACTCGTCGCTCGCCCACCTGATGCGACTGCCGATCGACACCCTGAAGATCGACCGGTCCTTCGTGCATGAACTGGAGACCCGGCCGGAGAGCGCGGCGATAGTGGCCGCCATCATTGCGATGAGCAAGAGCCTGGATCTTCGCGTCGTGGCCGAAGGCGTCGAGACGCGTAGCCAGATGGCGCACCTGTTCGAGCAGGGCTGCCACCTGATGCAGGGATTCCTGTTCTCGCCGGCGGTTCCCGGCGACGACTTCCCGGCGCTGATGAGAGCCGAGCATGGAGCGACGCATTGGCGCATGGCTTCGAGTGCGGCGAACGGCGCGCTGCAATCCATGCTGAAACGCGGGCTGGTCTGGTCGGCGGTGCCCGCAGGCGAGGATCGCGCGCCTGCCGATGTGCGCGCCCGCTCGGCCTGACGGACTCGAAGCCGACGTTGCCTCGGCCGGCGTGACGGGCGCGGCGAGCGCGCTAATCGACCAGGCCGTGCTTGATGGCGTAGTGCGTCAACTCGGCGTTGCTGCTCATCCCCATCTTCTCGAGGATGCGCGCGCGGTAGACGCTGACGGTCTTCGGGCTGAGGGCGAGAGCGCCCGCGATGTCGGCAAGCCGCTGGCCTGAGGCGATCATCTTCAGCGTCTGGAATTCGCGGTCTGACAGCTTCTCGTGGGGCGACCCGGAGTCTTCGGGTGCACTCAGGCTTTCGATCAACGCCTGGGCGATCTCCGGTGTGACGTACTTCTTGCCCGCGATGACCTGCGACAGCGCCTCGAGCAGCTTCTCGGGTGCGCTGGCCTTGTTCAGGTAACCGAACGCGCCGGCGCGGAACGCGCGCACCGCGTACTGGTCTTCCGGGTACATGCTCACCATCAGCACCTTCAGGCGCGGATGGTCTTCCCGCAACGCCTTGAGGATGTCGATGCCGTTCTTGCCGGGCAGGCCGACGTCCATGACCAGCACGTCGGGCTCGCCGTGCTTCCTCAGTTCGGCGCGCAGGCTCGCGTAGTCGTGCGCCTCGGCGACGATCTGCACGTCGGGATGCTCGGAGAGGACCTGCACGATCCCGCGCCGAACGATCGCGTGATCGTCGACCACGATCAGCTTAACGGTCATCCCCGCCCTCCCTTGCCGGTTCGCCCGCCGCGCCGCCACCGGTCTGCAGCATGGGCGGAATCGAGAACATCACGGTCGTTCCCCGCCCGGCCGAGGAAGACACCTCCGCCCAGCCGCCGAGCCCGCGCGCCCGCTCGATCATTCCACGTACGCCGAAACCGGGACCGGCGCCGAGGGTTGCGGTGTCGAAACCCGGGCCGTCGTCCGAGATCTCGAGCGTGACCTCGTCGGCCATCGCGAAGAGCTGCACCTGCACGCGTCCCGCGTCCCGCGCGTGCTTGCGCACGTTGGTGAGGGCCTCGTGCGCGACCCGGTACAGAGCTGCCGCCCGGTCAGGCGCGATCTCGAAGTCCTCGCGGTTGCTCTGGAACTCCACTGCGAGGCCGCTGCGTTCGCGGAAGCCGCGCGCGAGCCATTCGAGCGCCGCGACCAGTCCCGCGTCGAGGACCGCGGGCCGCAGCGCGTGCTGGATTCGATGGCTGGCGACGACCGCCGACTCCAGCAGTTCCTGGATCGCCGCCAGGCGCCGACTGGGCTCGCCGTCGCGCGCCTCCAGCTCGCGGCCCAGCCGGACCACCTCGAACTTCAGCGCGGTCAGTGCGCCCCCGATGTCGTCGTGGATCTCCTGGGCGATGGCGCGCCGCTCGTCTTCCTTCGCGCGCTCCAGGTGCTGCGTCAGCGCGTGGAGCCTGGCTTCGCTCGCCGCGAGGGCTGCCGCGGCGGCCCGTGACTCGCGCCGCGCCGCTGCCGCGCGCAGGCTGTTCTGCAGCGCCGACGCGATCCGGAACATCCGGGTCTTCAGCACGAAGTCGTCGGCGCCCGCGTGCAGCGTGGCGACGGCGAGTTCTTCGGACATCTCGCCGGAAAGCACGATGACCGGGATGTCGGTGTCGACGCTCTGTGCGACCTTGATGGAGGCGAACGAGTCGAAGCGCGGCAGGTTGTGATCGGTGATCACCGCGTCGATGGGGCCTGCCGCGAATGCCGCGCGCATGCCCGCCTCGTCCTCTACGCGAACGGCGCGCGGCCGCAGGCCTTCGCGCATCAGCATCGCGAGCAGCAGTTCGTAGTCGAGTTCGGAGTCCTCGACGACGATCAGGTTCAATGCGGGGCCGGGCGCGTTCACGTCAGCGCGCATTGTCGCGGATTTGAACGAAAGCTGGCTTGCGCAGGGCAGCGAGTCGCGGATGGACGGCTTGCGCAGCGGCGCCCTCGCCGCGGTCGCGCGGACTACAGTCGAAAAGTGCAGTCGAGAGCCAGCGCGCGGCATTAAAATGCGGACTGCAAAGTTCGCCGGGCAACCGCGTCTTCGTCCCAACGAAGCCGAGGAAAGTCCGGACTCCGCAGAGCGGCGTAGCAGGTAACGCCTGCCCACCGTGAGGTGAGGATCAGAGCAACAGAGACGAGTCTCGGCCGACGGGGAAGGCGGCGAGACGGCGCAAGCCGGCTCGCAAAGTCCCGAACCGAGCCTGATGCGAGAGCGTTGGGCGGCCGAGGGTGAAACGGGCAATCTCTACGCGGAGCAACATCAAATAGGCGGCCGACGATCCTGCTCGGGGAGGCCGCGGGTAGGTGGCTTGAGCCGACGGGCAACCGTCGGCCGAGAGGAATGGTTGCCAGGACGCCCGCGAGGGCGGCCAACAGAATCCGGCTTACAGGCGAACTTTGCACTTCTCCTTGGCCGAAGCCTCTTTCCGATCGACTCTCGCCATCGTGCGAGCCGGATCGATAGATAAAATAAAACAGCATGCGCCGGCGACCGCGGCGCCGGGTTGGCGCTCAGCCCCTTCGTGATATTTCACTTTCAGTGCCTGTTGTATCTACCTATTTTTCAACGGTTTTTTAACTTCGAATTTTTCTTGCAAAGGCGCCGCTAAGTCTTTGAAGCAATTGGAAAAGTGAGCCCTTTTCCCTTGACCCCCCTCGAGGCGGTGCCGTACAGTCGCGCTTCGTGTGAAAAAGTGGGAAATAGTGGGCTGGTTAGTGTTCGCTTCGTGTGTGGCGGACCGGCCGGTCGGCTGAAGGGGGAAACGGGTGTTTCAAGGGGCATCACAGCTGACGTTGGACGGCAAAGGGCGACTTTCCATGCCCAGCCGTCACCGCGATGCCCTGGCGGCCGGCTGTGACGGCCGCCTGACGCTCACTCGTCACCCGGATGGCTGCCTGCTCGTCTACCCGCGCCCGACGTGGGAAGCGCAGCGCGAGCGGATCGCGCGGCTGTCATATTCGGCGCGCGCCCTGCAGCGGCTCCTTCTCGGCAGTGCGACGGACGTCGATCTCGACGGCGCCGGCCGCATCCTCGTCCCGACCGAGCTGCGCAGCGCAGCCCAGCTCGAACGCGACGTCATGCTTCTCGGCATGGGCGCGCACTTCGAACTCTGGGACGCGGTGCGCCTCACCGAACACGAACGCGCTTCACTCGCCGGTGGACTCCCGGAGTCCGCGGCAGACTTCACCTTCTGACGGTGAATGTCCGCCCCGACATCACCGAACGCCTCCGGGCACCGTTCGGTACTCGCCACTGCGGCCGTCGAGTACCTGGTCACGGCGCCGGACGGCATCTACGTCGACGCGACCTTCGGTCGCGGGGGCCACAGTCGCCTGATCCTCTCGCGGTTGTCGGGTTCGGCGCGGCTGATCGCGCTCGATCGCGACCCGGCCGCGGTCGCCGCGGCGCAGTCGATCACCGATCCGCGCTTTCACATCGAGCACACGGCCTTTTCACACCTGCGAGCCACGCTGCGGTCGCTGGAAATCGAATCCGTGCGCGGAGTGCTGATGGACATCGGCATGTCCTCGCCGCAGATCGACGACCCGCAGCGCGGGTTCTCGCTGCGGTCGAACGGGCCGCTCGACATGCGGATGGATCCGTCGCGCGGCGAGACCGCCGCCGAGTGGCTGGCACGGGCAACGACTGACGAACTGACGCGGGTGATCCGGGACTATGGGGAAGAACGGTTTGCTGCATCGATTGCAAAGGCGATTGTGGCTCGCCGCGCGCATGGGCGGGCGCCATCAACGACCGCCGAGCTTGCCGCTGTCGTGGCGGACGCGATCCCCGTCAAGAGCCGCAAGGATGCGCTCCAGCACCCGGCCACGCGGACTTTTCAGGCTGTACGGATTCACGTCAATCAAGAGCTTGAGGAATTGGCGCTAGCTCTCGAACAGGCCGCATCGATGCTGACCCCGGGAGGCCGGCTGGTGGTCATCAGCTTCCACTCGCTCGAGGATCGGGTGGTGAAGCGATTCATCGAACGTCGCGCGCATCCCGACCGCCCGGCCGCGGCGACGCGCCACCTGCCGCTGCGCGCGGCAGACCTGCCGCGCGCGACGCTGAGCCAGGTCGCTCGGGTGCTGCCCGATGACGATGAAGTTGCCGCCAACCCGCGCGCGCGCAGCGCCGTGATGCGCGTCGCGGAGCGCACCGACGAGCCCTGGCGCGTGGAGACCGTGCAGTGATCCGCCGCGGCCTGGTCCTGCTGCTCGCGCTGGCGCTCTTCCTGTCGGCGCTCGCGCTCGTGACGGCGCAGCACCGCTCCCGCTCGCTGTTCATCGACGTCGAGCGGGCGCACCAGCAGGCGCGACAGCTCGACATCGACTACGACCGGCTGAAGATCGAACTGGCGAGGCTGTCGCAGCCGGCCTATGTCGAGGCCGAGGCACGGCGGCTGGGGATGAAGCCGGTCGACGGCGGCCGCACGGTGTTCCTGAACCTTCCCGCGGCGAGCGCCGCGGCACCGCTCGCGCCGGGAGCGACGAAGTGAAGCAGCCGTCGTCCTCCCGCGCGGGACCCGCCGGCGCGCGCAGGCGCAACGGCCGGGGCGAGAGCGTCGGGTTCAACGCGAACCCGCTGCTCACCGTGGCGCTTCCTTCCTGGCGCTCGAAGCTGATGCTGTTCCTGCTGTTCTGCGCGTTCGTGGCGCTCGCGGGGCGCGCCTTCTACCTGATGGGCGGCGTGTCGACGGACTTCCTGCAGCGGCAGGGCGAGGCGCGCTACGCCCGCACGCTCGAGATTCCCGCGACGCGCGGCCGCATCACGGACCGCAATGGCGTGGTGCTCGCCTCGTCCGTGCCTGCGAAGGCAATCTGGGCGATTCCCGACGACGTCGAGGCTTCGAACGAGCAGGTCGCCCAGTTGGCGCGGCTGCTCGGCATGAACGCCGGCGAAGTGAAGCGGCGGCTCGCCAACGACGACCGTTCCTTCGTCTACCTGCGGCGCCAGGTCGACGCCGACGTCGCGGCGCGCATCGCCGACCTCAAGATTCCCGGTGTTCACTCCAGCCGCGAATTCAAGCGCCACTACCCCGAGGGGCCGACCAGCGCGCACATCATCGGCTTCACCAACGTGGAGGACCGCGGGCAGGAAGGTGTCGAGCTCGCCCACGAGAAGCAGCTGGCCGGGCGCTCGGGCAGCCGTCGCGTCATCAAGGACCGGCTGGGCCGCATCGTCGAGGACGACTGGCTGCGGGAGCCCTTCGACGGGCGCGATCTCGCGCTTTCGATCGACAACCGGGTGCAGTACATCGCGCACTCCGCGCTGAAGGCCGCGATCGAGAAGTTCAGGGCGAAGGCCGGTGCGGCCGTCGTGATCGACGCACGCAGCGGTGAACTGCTGGCGCTGGCGAACCTGCCGACCTACGACCCGAACGCGCGCGGCAAGCTCGCCGGCGACGCCATCCGCAACCGCGTGCTGACCGACACGTTCGAGCCCGGCTCGACGATGAAGCCGTTCTCGATCGTGGCGGCGCTCGAGGCGGGCAAGGTGCGGCCCGACACGAAGATCCAGACGGCGCCCGGCAAGCTGACGATCGGCGATCGCACGATCGGCGATGCGCACCCGCACGGCCTGCTGACCGTCGAAGAGGTCGTCTCCAAGTCGAGCAACGTCGGGACCGCGAAGATCGCGCTCGACCTGCCGGCACAGACGCTGTGGGACACGTACACGGCCGCGGGATTCGGGCAGGCGCCTCAGCTCGGTTTCCCCGGCGCGGTCGCCGGGCGGCTGCGGCCGGCGAAGAGCTGGCGGCCGATCGAGCAGGCCACGATCTCGTACGGACACGGCGTCTCCGTCTCGCTCATGCAGATCGCGCGCGCCTACACCGCGTTCGCGCGCGACGGCGACATGCCGCCGCTGACGTTGCTCAGGCAGGACGCGCCGCCGGCCGGCGTGCGAGTGATGTCGCATGAAACGGCGATGGCGATGCGGCGCATGCTGGAGATGGCGGTCGGGCCGGAGGGAACGGCGCCTGGTGCGCGCATTCCGGGCTACCGGGTCGCCGGCAAGACCGGCACCGCACGCAAGCTGAGGAACGGCCAGTACGTGCGCGAGTACGTTGCGTCGTTCGTCGGGTTCGCGCCGGTGTCCGATCCGCGGATCGTGGTCGCCGTGATGGTCGACGAGCCGACCGGGCAGTACTACGGCGGCCTCATTGCCGCCCCGGTCTTCGCGCAGATCACCGCGGCGACGCTGCGCACGCTGCAGGTCGCGCCCGACGGGCCGATGGAGGAGACCAAGTCGCCGCTGCTCGCCATGCGGGAGGCCCGGTGACCGGCCTGGATCCCGTGGTCATGAACAGCCTGGCGTGGCTCCGCACGGTAGCGCCGGCCGTGTTCGCGCAGCGCCGCGACCTCCAGCTCGACAGCCGAAAGGTGACGCCTGGCGACGTCTTCCTCGCGCTGCCGGGCGCCGCGGTCGATGGGCGCGGTTTCATCGACGTCGCGGTGCGGCAGGGCGCCGCCGCCGTGATCGTCGAGGCCAACGGCTGGAAGAAGAAGAATGCCGCCGTGCCGGTGCTTCCCGTGCCGCACCTCCGTTCCTTGCTGGGGTCCCTGGCCGCCAGCTTCTACGGCTACCCGAGCACGAGCCTGCTCGCCGTCGGCGTGACCGGCACGAACGGCAAGACCTCTTGCTCGCAGTGGATCGCCCAGTTGCTGACCCGGGCGGGCCGGCGCTGCGCCGTGATCGGCACGATCGGCATCGGGTTCCCGGACGAACCGTTCACCGACAGCCCGCTGACCACGCCTGACCCGGTGTCCCTGCAGCGCGAGGTCCGCCGGCTGCTCGACGCAGGCGCCCAGGCGCTCGCAATGGAGGTGTCGTCGATCGGGCTCGATCAGGGACGGGTCACCGGCATGAAGTTCGACGTCGCGCTGTACACGAACCTGACGCGCGATCACCTCGACTACCACGGGACCATGGAGAGGTACGAGGCGGCCAAGGCCCTCCTGTTCGACTGGCCCACGCTCTCGCACGCGGTCATCAACGTCGACGATGCGGCGGCGGTGCGCCTGATCCCGCGCCTGCTCGAGCGCGGCGTCCGCACCGTCGGCTTCAGCGCCACGGGTGCCGCGGGCGATCGCCGGCTGGCGCACATGCTGACCGCCGAGAACATCCTCCCGACCGCCGACGGGCTCGGCTTCCTGGCGAAGCTCGACGGCTCGGGGGTCGCGGTGGAAGTGCCCGTCGTGGGGCACTACAACATCTCCAACCTGCTGGGCGTCGTCGGCGTTGCGCTCGCCTGCGGCGTGAACTTCGCGGCCGCCGTCGCGGCGCTGCCTCACCTGGCCCCGCCGCTCGGACGCATGCAACGGGTCGTCCGGCCCGATGCCCCGCTCGCCGTCGTCGACTACGCGCATACGCCGGATGCGCTGGCGCAAGCGCTGCTCGCGTTGCGTCCGCTCGCGCAGTCGCGGCACGGGAAGATCTGGGTCGTGTTCGGGGCCGGCGGGGATCGCGACCCGGGCAAGCGTGCGCCGATGGGCGCGGCGGCGGCCAGCGGCGCCGACGTCGTCGTCGTCACGAGCGACAACCCGCGCACCGAGGATCCGTCGGCCATCGTCGCGCAGGTCGCGCTCGGTGCGCGCGATGCGCGGGAACTGGTCTGCCTGCTGGACCGCACCGAGGCGATCGCCCACGCCGTGCGCACGGCCGCTCCCGAGGACATCGTCCTGGTGGCCGGCAAGGGCCACGAGGATTACCAGGTCATCGGCACGAACCGGCAGCCGTACTCGGACCTCGCGCAGGTCCGGGCGGCACTTTCCGAGCGGGGCCGCCGGTGAGCGCGCACGGCCGCTCCGAAGCGCACATCCCGAGCGCGCAGCGCGAGGGTAGTCCAGTGAGCGCGCACGGCCGCTTCGAAGCGCCCATCCCTGCGCGCGCAGCGCGGAGGGTAGTCCAGTGAGCTCGCTGATGACCGTCAGCGAACTCGCCCGCCTGGTGGCGGCGCTGGATGCGCGGGGCGACAGCCGCATCGGCTTCTCGAGCGTGTCGACCGACACGCGGACGCTCGCGCCCGGCGCGCTCTACGTCGCGCTGCGCGGTGAGCGCTTCGATGGCCACGACTACGTCGCCGCGGCTCGCGAGGGCGGCGCGGCGGCCGCGCTGGTGGAGCGCGTCGTCGATGCCGACTTGCCGCAGGTCGTCGTGGCCGACTGCAGGCGCGCGCTCGGACTTGCGGCAGCCCAGTGGCGCGCGCGGTTCTCGTTGCCGGTCATCGCGGTGGCTGGAAGCAACGGCAAGACCACTGTCACGCAGATGATCGCCTCGATCCTGGCGACGGCGCACGGCGACAAGGGTCGCCTGGCGACGCGGGGCAACCTCAACAACGACATCGGCGTGCCGCTGATGCTGTGGCAGCTCGCCCGGCAGCACCGCGCCGCCGTCTTCGAGCTCGGCATGAACCACGTTGGCGAGATCGCCTACCTCGCCGGCCTCGTTCGTCCCACCGTTGCGCTGGTCAACAACGCGCAGCGCGAGCACCAGGAGTTCATGCGGTCGGTCGAGGCGACGGCGTACGAGAACGGCGAAGTCATCGCCGCGCTGCCGCTGTCCGATGACGGCGTGGCCGTGTTCCCGGCCGATGACGCCTGCACGTCGATCTGGAGGCAGATCGCCGGGACCCGACGCGTGGTCGACTTCGCCATCGAGGCCGACGCGGTCGTGACGGCGACCTACACGCTGCGCGCGGACGGCGCGCGCGTCTCGATGGCGACGCCGCTCGGGCTGGTAGACGTCGACCTGGCCGTGACCGGCCTGCACAGCGTTCGCAACGCGCTGGCCGCCGCCGCGTGCGCGATCGGCGCCGGTATCGACGCCGGATCGATCGGGGAAGGCCTGCGCGCGTTCCGGCCGGTCGCCGGACGCGGGGTGCGACTGCGCACGAGCGAGGGCGGCTTGCTGATCGACGACACCTACAACGCGAACCCCGATTCCGTGCGCGCCGCGATCGACCTGCTGGCCGGTTTCGACGGCGAGCGCGTGCTGGTGCTGGGCGACATGGGCGAAGTCGGCGAGCGCGGGCCGGAGTTCCACCGCGAGGTCGGAGCCCATGCGCGCGAACGCGGCATCGACGGACTGATCGCGCTCGGCCCGATGGCGAGCGATGCCGTGGACGCGTTCGGCGAGGGCGCCGTGCACTGCGCCGACGTCGACTCAGTGCTGGCTGCGCTGCGGCCGCGGCTCGGTCCGGCGGTCACGGTGCTGGTCAAGGGATCGCGGTTCATGCGGATGGAGCGCGTCGTGCAGGCGCTGGCCGTCACGCCGCCGGAAGGGGTGCACTGAGTGTTGCTCGAACTGTTCGAATGGCTGGCGCAGGACATCCGCGCGTTCAACGTCTTCTCGTACCTGACGTTGCGCGCGGTGCTCGCCGCCGCCACCGCGCTGCTGATCGGCCTGGCCGCCGGTCCGTGGGTGATCCGGCGGCTGACGGCGCTGAAGATCGGCCAGGCCGTGCGCAGCGACGGGCCGCAGTCGCACCTCGTGAAGAGCGGCACGCCGACGATGGGCGGCGCGCTGATCCTGATCTCGATCGGCGTGACCACGCTGCTCTGGGCCGACCTGTCCAATCGGTTCGTGTGGGTGACGCTGATCGTCACGATCGGCTTCGGCTGGATCGGCTGGGTCGACGACTACCGCAAGGTCGTCCACCGGAACCCGAAGGGCATGAGCGCGCGGGAGAAGTACTTCTGGCAGTCGCTGATCGGCCTGTCCGCCTCGTTCTATCTCGCCTTTGCGATCGCGGCGCCCTCGACAGACAAGATCTGGGTGCTGATGTGGGAGTGGCTCAGCAACGGCTTCTACATCGACCTGCCGCCGCGCTCCGACCTGATCGTGCCGTTCTTCAAGAACGTCGCCTATCCGCTCGGAGTGTTCGGCTTCGTGCTGCTGTCGTACTTCGTGATCGTCGGGACGAGCAATGCCGTGAACCTCACCGATGGCCTCGACGGGCTCGCGATCATGCCCACGGTGATGATCGGCGCGGCACTCGGCGTGTTTGCCTACGTCATCGGCCGCGCGGACTTCGCCCGGTACCTGCTGTTCCCGTACATCCCGGGTGCGGGTGAGCTTGTCATCATCTGCGGCGCGATCGCCGGCGCCGGCCTCGGCTTCCTGTGGTTCAACGCCTATCCGGCGGAAGTGTTCATGGGCGACGTCGGCGCCCTGGCGCTCGGCGGCGCGCTCGGCACGATCGCGGTCATCACGCGGCAGGAGATCGTGCTCTTCATCATGGGCGGCGTCTTCGTGATGGAGACGGTGTCCGTGATGCTCCAGGTCGGCTACTTCAAGTGGACCAAGGGCAAGCGCATCTTCCGAATGGCGCCGCTGCACCACCACTTCGAGCTGTCCGGCTGGAAGGAGACGCAGGTCGTCGTCCGGTTCTGGATCATCAGCATGATGCTGGTGCTGGTCGGGCTTTCCACGCTGAAGCTGCGATGAGCGCCGCGACGGGCCACCCCGAGCAAGCTCGCGGCGCAGCGCGCAGCGCGGAGGCCGCGGTCCCCCGCGCCCTCGTACTCGGACTCGGCGCGAGCGGCCTCGCGATGGCGCGCTGGCTGGCCGTCGAGGGCTTCGACCTGCGCGTGGCCGACACGCGCGCCGAGCCGCCGCAGCGCGCCTCGCTCGCGGCGGACTGCCCGTCGGCCGAGTTCATCGGCGGCCCCCTCTCCCACGCGCTGCTCGACGGCGTCGAACTGGTGGCGATCAGCCCGGGCCTGGCCCCCACGCTGCCCGACGTCGCCGCGCTGCTGAAACAGGCGAAGGCGGGCAAGGTCGAGGTCGTCGGCGAGATAGAACTCTTTGCGCGCGCCCTGGCCCGCCTGAAGGCCGAGCGCGGTTATGCGCCGAAAGTCGTCGGCATCACCGGCACCAACGGCAAGACCACGACCACCCGGCTCGCCGGGCTGCTGCTCGAGCGCTCCGGGATGAAGGCGGCGGTCGCCGGCAACATCGCCCCGGCCGTACTCGACGTGCTGCGCGACGCGCTTGCCGGCGACAGCCTGCCCGAGGCCTGGGTGCTCGAACTGTCGAGCTTCCAGCTCGCCACCGCTCGCTCGCTCGAGTGCGACGCCGCGGTCGTCCTCAACGTCACGCAGGACCACCTCGACTGGCACGGCACGATGGACGCGTACGCCGCGGCCAAGGCGCGCATCTTCGCGGCGCGGACGGTCCAGGTGCTGAACCGCGGCGACGAGCGCGTGATGGCGATGGCGCGCAGGAATGCGGAGATCGTGACCTTCGGCACCGACGCCCCGTCCAGCGGGAACTCGTACGGCCTGCTGCTCGACAACGGCATTACCTGGCTCGCTTGGGCCGAGGACCTGAGCCCGCCGGGCCGGCGCCGCAGGACAAGTCCGGAGGTGCCGGCGCCGCCTCCCGAGATACATCTGCATCGGTTGATGCCGACCGATGCGCTGCAGATCCGCGGCCGGCACAACGCGGCCAACGCGCTGGCCGCGCTCGCGCTCGCGCGCGCCGTCGGCTGCCCGCTCGGGCCGTTGCTGCACGCGCTGCGTTCCTATCGCGGCGAGCCGCATCGGGTGGAGCCGATCGCGACCGTCCGCGGAGTCGAATACGTCGACGACAGCAAGGGCACCAACGTCGGTGCCACCGTGGCGGCCCTGGACGGACTCGGGGGCGAGGGACGCAAGCTCGTCGTGATCCTCGGCGGCGACGGCAAGGGGCAGGACTTCGGTCCCCTCGTCGACCCGGTCGTCCGCCACGCGCGGGCGGTCATCCTGATCGGGCGCGACGCGCCGGCGATTCGATCAGTGCTCGAGCAGGGCGCCAAGGGCGTGACCCTGCACGACGCCGACACGCTGCCCGAGGCCGTCGAGACCGCGGCGGCCGCAGCGCGCGAAGGCGACGCGGTCCTGCTGTCGCCCGCCTGCGCCAGCCTCGACATGTTCCGCAACTACGTGCACCGCTCGGAAGTGTTTGCCGCTGCGGTACGTGAACTCGCCGCCGAGGTCGGCCAGCCGTGCTGAAGCCGTTCACCGACTGGTTCCGTCGCGGCGGGCGGCGGCGCGAATTCGATCCGGCCGGATCGATGATGGCGATCGCCGGTCTCGGCGCGGGCGGGAGCGCATCGGCCGCGCGAACTTCGCTGCCGGGCGTGGACCGGGCGCTCGTCGGCGTCGTGCTGGCGCTGATCATGCTCGGCACGGTGATGGTGTACTCGGCGTCGATCGCGCTCGCCGACTCGCCCCGCTACAACGTGGCGCCGACCCACTTCATCGCGCGCCACTTGCTCTCGCTCGGCATCGCATTCTGCGCGGCGGCGATCGCGTTCCAGGTGCCGATGGCCACCTGGCAGCGCCTGGCGCCGTGGATCTTCGCGGGCACGATGGTGCTGCTGGTGCTGGTGCTGATCCCCGGCGTGGGCAAGGGCGTCAACGGAGCGCGTCGCTGGGTGTCGCTCGGCATCCTGAACCTGCAGCCCTCCGAACTGATGAAGGTCGCCTGCGTCCTGTACGCGGCGAATTTCACGGTCCGCAAGCAGGACTACATGCACCACTTCGGGAAGGGCTTCCTGCCGATGGCCATCGTGATGGCGATGATCGGCGCGCTTCTGCTGCTCCAGCCCGACCTCGGCGCCTTCGGCGTGATCGTCGCCATCGCGATGGGCATCCTGTTCCTCGGCGGCGTCAACGGCAAGCTGTTCGCCGGCATCTCGGTCGTGCTGGCCGGCGCCTTCACGCTGGTGATCTGGCTGTCTCCGTGGCGGCGCGAGCGGATTTTCGCGTACCTCGATCCATGGTCGGAGGGCAACGCGCTCGGCAAGGCCTACCAGCTGTCCCATTCGCTGATCGCCTTCGGTCGCGGCGAGTGGTTCGGCGTCGGCCTGGGTGGCAGCGTCGAAAAGCTGCACTACCTGCCTGAAGCGCACACCGACTTCATCCTCGCGGTGCTCGGCGAGGAACTCGGCCTCGTCGGCGTGCTGACCGTCGTCGTGCTCTTCTACTGGATGGTGAAGCGGGCGTTCGAGATCGGGCGGCAGGCGATCGCGCTGGAGCGCACGTTCGCCGGCCTCGTGGCCCAGGGCGTCGGCCTGTGGATCGGCGTGCAGGCGTTCATCAACATCGGCGTGGCCACCGGCTTGCTGCCCACGAAAGGCCTGACGCTGCCCCTGATGAGCTACGGCGGCTCGGCGCTGCTGTCGACCTTGACCGCGCTCGCGATCCTGCTGCGGGTCGACAAGGAAAACAGGATTCTCATGCGCGGAGGCCGCGCATGAAGCACCTGATGGTCGTCGCGGCCGGCACCGGCGGGCACGTGATGCCGGGCCTCGCGGTCGCGGGCGAACTGCAGCGTCGCGGCTGGTCGGTGAGCTGGCTCGGCACCAGGGCGGGAATGGAGCGGGCGCTGGTCGAGCCGCACGGCATCGCGTTCCGTTCCATCGACTTCTCCGGCCTGCGGGGCAAGGGGTTCAAGACACTGGTCTTCGGCGGATTCCTGCTGCTGCGGGCCATCTGGCAAAGCCGGAAGATCATCCGGTCCGACAAGCCCGACGCGGTGTTCTCGACCGGCGGCTATGTCGCCGTGCCGGCCGGCATGGCGGCGAGTTCGCTTGGCATCCCCGTGGTCCTGCTGAACCCGGACGCGGCCCCGCTGATGTCGACGTCGATGCTCAGGCCGCTCGCATCCGCCGTGCTGTGCGGGTTCGACGGCGAGGCCGCGCGGAAGGCCGGCGCGAAGGGTCTCGTCACCGGCAACCCGGTGCGTCCCGAGATCGCCGCCGTGCCCGCCCCTGCCGACCGCTATCCCGGCCGCACGGGCGCGCTGCGCCTGCTCGTGATCGGCGGCAGTCTCGGCGCGCAGGTGCTGAACGAAACGGTGCCGCAGGCCCTTGCGCGCATCCCCCTGGAACGGCGGCCGCAGGTCGTCCATCAGTGCGGCGCGAAGCATCTCGACGCCGTGCGCGAGGCCTATGCGAAGGCGGGCGTGCAGGCGGAGATCGTCACCTTCATCGACGACATGGCGTCGCGCTACGCCGGGGCTGATCTCGTGCTCGCACGCGCGGGGGCCATCACCGTGACGGAGCTCGCGGCGGCCGGCGTGCCGAGCATCCTCGTGCCGCTCGTCGTGTCCACCACGCACCACCAGCGCACCAACGCCGAGTTCATGGCGGCGAAGAACGCCGCGATTCACCTGCCGCAGGGCGAGGCCACCGCGGAGCGCCTGGCCGGTTTGCTCGCGGGCCTGGATCGCTCGCGCCTGCAATCGATGGCCGAAGCCGCACGCGCCCTGGGCAAGCCGACGGCGACCGAGACCGTGGCGGCCGTGATCGAGAAGGTGGCCGCATGAGGCACGCCGTCAAGCACATCCACTTCGTCGGCATCGGTGGCTCGGGGATGAGCGGGATCGCAGAGGTCTTGCTCACGCTCGGGTACAAGGTCAGCGGATCCGACGTCGCGAGCAACGCGGCCACGCGGCGGCTGACGCAACTGGGCGCGAGGATCTCGCTCGGCCACGCCGCGGAACACATCGCTGGCGCCGACGCCGTCGTCGTGTCGACCGCGGTGTCGCACAGCAATCCTGAAGTCCTCGCCGCCCGCGCCCGCCGCGTCCCGGTCGTGCCGCGCGCCATGATGCTGGCCGAACTGATGCGGCTGAAGCAGGGCATCGCCATCGCCGGCACGCACGGCAAGACGACGACCACGAGCCTGGTCGCCAGCGTGCTGGCCGCCGGCGGCCTCGACCCGACCTTCGTGATCGGCGGCCGGTTGAACTCGGCCGGCGCCAATGCGCGGCTCGGGACCGGCGAATACATCGTCGTCGAAGCCGACGAGTCGGACGCGTCGTTCCTGAACCTGATGCCGGTCGTCGCGGTCGTGACGAACATCGACAACGACCACATGGAAACCTACGGCCACGATTTCGCGCGGCTGAAGCAGGCCTTCGTCGACTTCCTGGGCCGCCTTCCGTTCTATGGCAGCGCGGTGCTGTGCATCGACGACCGCAGCGTGCGCGAGATCCTGCCCTTCGTGTCCAAGCCCGTGGTCACCTACGGGTTCGCGGACCAGGCGCAGTTTCGTGCAGTCGACGCACGCGCCGAAGGCCCGCAGATGCGCTTCACCGCGCAGCGCGAGGGCGCGCGCCCGCTCGACGTGACGCTGAATCTTCCCGGCATGCACAACGTCGCCAACGCGCTCGCGGCCATCGCGGTCGGCACCGGGCTCGGCGTGCCGGACGAGGGGATCGTGCAGGCCCTGGCCGAGTTCACGGGCGTGGGCCGGCGCTTCTCGCGCCACGGCGACCTGCCGACTCCGGCGGGCGGCTCGTTCACGCTGATCGACGACTACGGCCATCACCCGGTCGAGATGGCGGCGACGCTGGATGCGGCGCGCGGCGCCTTTCCCGGCCGCCGCATCGTGCTGGCGTTCCAGCCACACCGCTACACGCGCACGCGCGACTGCTTCGAAGACTTCGTGAAGGTGCTGTCGAGCTGCGACGCGCTGCTGCTGGCCGAGGTGTATCCGGCCGGCGAAGCGCCGATCGTCGCCGCCGACGGGCGCGCGCTGGCACGCGCGGTCCGCGTGGCGGGGAAGGTCGAGCCGGTGTTCGTCGAATCGATCGAAGAGATGCCCGGCGCCCTGATGGACGTGGTGCGCGACGGCGACGTCGTGATCGGCATGGGTGCGGGCTCGATCGGCCAGTTGCCGGCCCGCCTCGCGGGCGGAGGGGCGGAATGAGCGTGGACGTGAAGGCGCTCGGCAAGGTGGGCGTGCTCTTCGGGGGGCGTTCGTCGGAGCGCGAGGTCTCGATCATGTCGGGCACCGGTGTGCTGAAGGCGCTCGAGTCCCGCGGCGTCGACGCACATGCCTTCGATCCCGGCACGCAGACGCTGGCGGAGCTCGAGGCGGCCCGTTTCGACCGCGTGTTCATCGCGCTGCACGGGCGTGGCGGCGAGGACGGCACGATCCAGGGCGTCCTGGAGACGATCGGCGTGCCATACACCGGAAGCGGCGTGCAGGCGTCGGCGATCGCGATCGACAAGCTCGCGACCAAGCGGGTGTGGCTGCAGGAAGGCATCCCGACGCCGCGCTTCCGGGTGCTCGCAAGCGGCGCCCGGGCGGAGCTCAACGCGGCAGTCGACGAGCTCGGCCTGCCGCTGATCACCAAGCCGCCGCACGAGGGATCGACGATCGGCATCGCGAAGGTCACCGGCTACTCGGAGATGGCCGATGCGTATGCGCTGGCCGCGAAGTACGACAGCGCCGTCCTCGCCGAGCAGTTCATCGCGGGCCGCGAACTGACGTGCGCGGTGCTCGGGCAAGGGGATGGCGCCACGGCGCTGCCGCTGATCGAGATCCGCGCGCCGGGCGCGAACTACGACTATCACAACAAGTACTTCAGCGACGACACCCAGTACCTCTGTCCGGCGCCGGTCGACGACGCACTCACCGCGGACATCCAGCGGCTGTGCGTGCGTGCCTACGCGGTGCTCGGCGCGCGCGGCTGGGGACGGATCGACGTGATGCTGTCGGAGCGCAACGAGCCCCTCCTGCTCGAGCTCAACACGTCGCCCGGCATGACGGGCCACTCGCTGGTGCCGATGGCCGCGCGCGCGGTCGGCATGAGCTACGAGGACCTCGTCCTGCGGATCCTGCAGGACGCTGCGCTCGACGACGGAGGCCGGCCGCGATGAGCGCGCGCCTGATGAACGGGTTCGCTGCGCTGTTCGCGACGTGCGCGGGCCTGATCGTCGTCGCCGGCGTGCTGTACTGGATCGCCCAGCGGCCGTACTTCTCGCTGCGTGCGATCGAGGTGCGCGGCGAACTCCAGCACGTGACGTCGGCGTCGGTGCGCGCTGCCATCGCCGGCCGGCTGAAGGGCAACTACTTCACCATGCGGCTGGACGAGACGCGGCGCGTCCTGGAAACCGTGCCCTGGGTCGCACAGGCCTCGGTGCGGAGGACCTGGCCGGATCGCCTGCACGTCACGCTGGTCGAACATCGCGCCCTCGGCGTCTGGAGCGACGGACGCCTGCTGTCGGACGCCGGAGAGCTGTTCGTCGCCAATCCCGCGGAGGCGGAGATCCACGGACCGCTGCCCGCCTTCGAGGGGCCTGAAGCGGTCGCTCGCGATGCCGCGCGGCGCTACTACGAGTTCGCGGCGATGCTCGCTCCGCTCGGCATGCGGATCGCGGCGATCGACGTGTCCGACCGCCGTTCGTGGGCCGTCGACGTGACCGGCATCGATGGCGCGGCGACGCGCCTCGAGCTCGGACGCGACACCGACGGCATCGCCCTGAACGATCGCCTGGCCCAGGTCGTCGCCGCCTATCCGATGGTCGCGGCCCGCGTCGGCGGGGCGCCGCAGAGCATCGACGCGCGTTACCCCAACGGGCTGGCTGCCCTGCCTCCCGCGAAAACCCGATGACGAGAACATGAGAAACGAAACCAAAGACCTGATCGTCGGACTCGACATCGGCACCTCCAAGGTGGTGGTGGCGGTGGCCGAGGTGCTCCCGGAGGGGCGGTTCCAGGTCATCGGATTGGGGCAGGCCGAGTCGCAGGGCCTGCGCAAGGGTGTCGTCGTCAACATCGAGTCGACGGTGCAGTCGATCCGCCGCGCGCTGGAGGAGGCGGAGCTGATGGCCGCCTGCCAGATCAAGGATGTCTTCACCGGCATCGCGGGCAGCCACATCAAGAGCTTCAACTCGAGCGGCATGGTGGCCATCAAGGACCGCGAAGTCTCGGGCGCCGATGTCGCGCGCGTGATCGAGACCGCCAAGGCGGTGAACATCCCCACCGACCAGCAGGTGCTGCACGTGCTGACGCAGGAGTTCATCGTCGACGGACAGGAGGACATCCGCGAGCCGATCGGCATGAGCGGCGTGCGGCTCGAGGTGCGGGTGCACATCGTCACCGGCGCGGTCAGCGCCGCGCAGAACATCATCAAGTGCGTGCGCCGCTGCGGACTCGAGGTTCAGGACCTGATCCTGCAGCCGCTCGCGTCATCGCTGTCCGTGCTGTCGGCGGACGAGAAGGAACTGGGCGTGGCGCTCGTGGACGTCGGCGGCGGCACCACCGACATCGCCATTTTCACGGGTGGCGCCATTCGCCACACCGCGATCCTTCCGATCGCGGGCGACCAGATCACGAACGACATCGCGATGGCCCTGCGCACGCCGATCCCCGATGCCGAGGAGATCAAGCTGCGCTGGGGTGTCGCCAAGGAAGTGCTGGCGGACCCGAACGAGAAGATCGAGATCCCGGGCCTCGGCGACCGTGGTCCGCGCCTGCTGTCGCGCCAGTCGCTTGCGGCCGTGATCGAGCCGCGCGTGGAGGAGCTTTTCACGCTGACGCAGCAGGTCATCCGCGAGTCCGGCTACGAGGAACTGCTCTCGTCGGGAATCGTGCTGACCGGCGGGACGAGCCTGCTGCCCGGCATGACCGAAATCGCGGAAGACGTGTTCCTGAAACCGGCGCGCATCGGCTGGCCGAGCTACGACGGCTCGCTGGCGGATGTCGTGCGCAATCCGCGCTTTGCGACGGCGATCGGCCTGCTGGTCGAGGCGCACTCGCAGCGCCTGCGGGGCCGGAAGATCGCGCAGCAGACCGGATCGTTCAAGCAGACCTTCAAGCGGATGAAGGAGTGGGTCGTGGGCAATTTCTAGTGGTGAGGGCGGAGTACTCAGTGGCAAGCGCGTAAGGCTGCGCTTTTGTCAGTGAGCGTTCCAAATCGTGCAGTAACGAAATCGGCAAATCAGGAGGAAACATGAGCTTCGAGATTCTGGAAACAGAGACAAACGGGACCATCATCAAGGTAGTGGGCGTGGGCGGGGCCGGCGGCAATGCGGTCGAGCACATGATCCGGCGGGGCGTGCAGGGCGTGGAGTTCGTCTGCGCGAACACCGATCACCAGGCACTGGCGCGGTCGTCGTCGCAGAACATCCTGCAACTCGGCAGGTCGGGCCTGGGCGCCGGCAGCCGGCCGGACGCCGGGCGCGCTGCGGCCGAGGAGGCGCGCGACCGCATCGCCGATGCGCTGCGTGGCGCGCACATGGTCTTCATCACCGCCGGCATGGGCGGCGGCACGGGCACCGGCGCGGCGCCGGTGTTCGCGGAAGTGGCGAAGGAACTCGGAGTCCTGACCGTTGCCGTGGTCTCCAAGCCTTTCGAGTTCGAGGGACCGAAGCGGATGAAGCTCGCCGAAGAGGGCCTGTCGGAGCTCGAGGACAACGTCCACTCGCTGATCGTCATCCTCAACAACAAGCTCGAGGAGGTGATGGGCGAGGACGCCGAGATGGCCGAGTGCTTCCGCGCCGCCGACGACGTCCTGCACAACGCGTGCGCGGGCATCGCCGAGATCATCAACGTGCCGGGGCTCGTCAACGTCGACTTCGAGGACGTGAAGACGGTGATGAGCGAGCGTGGCAAGGCGATGATGGGTACCGCGACCGCCTCCGGCCTCGATCGCGCGCGCATCGCGGCCGAGCAGGCTGTCGCCAGCCCGCTGCTCGAAGGGGTCGACCTGTCGGGCGCGCGCGGCGTGCTGGTGAACATCACTGCGTCGTCATCGCTGAAGATGAAGGAAACGCGCGAGGTCATGAACACGATCCGCGCGTTCTCCGCCGAGGACTCGACGGTGATCTTCGGAACGGTGTGCGACGAAGCGATGGGCGATTCCCTGCGCGTCACGGTGGTCGCCACCGGCCTGGGCCGCGCCTCGGCGAAGAAGGTGTCGACGCCGTTCACCGTGATCCGCACGGGAACCGACAACAGCCCGGTCGGCATGGTGCAGGCGGCTCCCGCGCCGATGCCGGTGACCGATTTCAACGATCTCGACAAGCCGGCGATCTGGCGCACCCGGGAGTCGGTGCAGGCGCGCGTCAGCGCCATGGAGGACTCCGGCGCCGAGCGCTACGACATTCCGGCGTTCCTCCGGAGGCAGGCGGATTGATGTCTCAGTCCTCGTGTACGCGACCCCTTTGGGGTCGCACGTGCACGAGGACTGCCACGCTCGCTGCGCTCGCGCCTGGAACAGTCGGTCGGGCTTCGGGCGGCCGGGCGCCCGACCGCTTTACAACCGCGACGGCACTCCCCCCGGCCCCCTCGCCGCGCGAGGGGGTGAAGAGTCACTGCTCCCCCACCAGAGCCTGGTACGCGTGCCACGTCGCGTGGCCGATCAGGGGGACGGCGATCACCAGGCCGACGAACAGCGTGGCGAAGCCGAGGCCGACGATGAAGACGATCAGGGCCGCCCACAGCGCGAGCGGTCCCATGTTGCCGAACAGCGCGCGCACGCTGGTCAGGGCGGCAACGATCGTGTCGGTTCCGCGGTCGAGCATCATCGGGACCGACACGACGCTGACGGCAAACGCGATCGATGCGAACACGCTTCCCACCGCGAAGTAGGTGATGAGGAAGTCGACGTGATCGGCGCTGATCACCTGGCTGAAGAAGTCCTTCAGGGTGGGCATGCCGCTGGAGAAGAACAGCGCGAACGTCACCAGCGAGGCGCGCGCCCACACGAGCATGATCACGCCGAGGCAGAGCGTGAACAGGGTGAAGGCGCCGAGGTTGGCGCGCCACGCGGTCAGCGTGTCGCGCAGCGCGACCGGCTCGCCGCGCTGTCGGCGCCGGCTGATGTCGTACAGCCCGGTCGCAAGGAAGGGGCCGAGCAGCAGGAACCCCGCGGTCAGGGCGGATGTCAGCTCCACCATGTGCCGGAACACGAGGTGGATCAGCAGTCCCATCAATGCGAACGCGGCGCCGTAGAACAGGCTGGCCGCCGGGGCGCCACGCAGGTCGCGCCAGCCGAGGGCGAGCCAGTCGAACGGGGCGCCGAGCGTGACGGTGCGGATCGGCGGAAATGGCGATCGAACGGGCGGCCCTCCCTGTTCGGTGCGTTCAATGGCGGGGAGATTCGTCAAATGCAATCCTTGAAGTTCTGCCGATTCTGGCCGAGTGTTCCCTCTTCCGCTCGCTGCGACGCACAATCGACGGTTAAAATTGCGTCATGCTGAAACAGCGCACGCTCAAGCAAGTCGTCCGCACCGTCGGAATCGGACTGCACAGCGGCACGAAGGTGGAACTGGCGCTGCGTCCGGCCGCCGCCGACACCGGCGTGGTGTTCCGGCGCGTCGACGTGGACCCGCCAGTCGACATTCCGCTGTCGCCCGAGCGGGTGGTCGACACGCGGATGGCGACGACGATCGGTCGCGACGGGCAGATCGTCGCAACCATCGAGCACCTGATGAGCGCGATCTCCGGGCTCGGCATCGACAACTGCTACGTCGACGTCGACGCGCCCGAGATCCCGATCATGGACGGCAGCGCCGCGAGCTTCGTGTTCCTGATCCAGTCCGCGGGCATCGTCGAGCTGAACGCCCCGAAGAAGTTCGTGCGGGTGCTGAAGCCGGTCGAGATCGTCGACGGCGACAAGTGGGCGCGCCTGTCGCCATACGCGGGGTTCCGGCTGAAGTTCTCGATCGAGTTCAAGCACCCAGCGATCGACGCGACCGAACAGGTCGTCGAGGTCGACTTCGCGCGCGAGTCGTTCGTCAAGGACGTCGCGCGTGCGCGCACGTTCGGCTTCGTGAACGAGGTCGAGGCGCTGCGCGCGGCCGGCCTGGCGATGGGAGGCAACTTCGAGAATGCCATCGTCATGGACGAGTACCGCGTGCTGAACACCGATGGGCTGCGTGCCGGCGACGAGTTTGCCAAGCACAAGATCCTGGACGCCATCGGCGACCTCTCGGTGCTGGGGCGCCCGCTGATCGCCTCGTACGAGGCGCACAAGTCCGGTCACGCGCTCAACAACAAGCTGCTGCGCGCCCTGACCGCGGATGCAACCGCCTACGAGGTGGTGACGTTCGAAGACGAGGGCCTGGCGCCGTCGGGCGTGCGCCTGCAACTGGCCGCTGCCTAGCGTTTCGCGCGTTTCCTGAGGGTCGCCGCCAGCCGCTCCACGGCGTGCTTCAGGGGCGACTCCCGCACAGTGAGCGCGAACTTTCCCACGGTCTCGCCAGCGCTCGGCGCAGGGTGGAGCCAGGCGGCGTCTTCGATCGATGGCTTGGCGCTCCCCTGTTCCGGGTAGCCCGTGAAACCGGGTTGGACACGCACCCGGATTTCGTACACTTGAATCCCTTCGCCGCCCAGGGTCGACAGCAGCCGGGGTGACACCTGGCGCAACTTGGCAGACTGGGCCGTCGAAGACACAGTGAGCAGGAGCACGTTGTCGCGCAGTTCGCATCGGCCGGGCAGGAGGGGATCGAACCCCGATGCCAGTGAACGGCAGACCGGTGCGATGCTGCGGGCGGCGCGCTGGGAGGTCTCCCAGCGGGCGAGCAGGCGGGCCGCTTCCGGCGCGTCGCGCAGCGCCTCGGCGAGGGGCCTGGACGGACTAGACACGGGGAACCGCGACGCGCTGTCGCCGCGGTGGGCACGGACTGGAGGGACGGGTGCAGATCATCGTCGTCGACAAGCGGCTGGCGCGCGCGCGGACCATCACGCTCACGCGTCGTCATGCCGCCATGGCACTTTCGGCAGCCGTGCTAGTGGTTCTCATCATGTCGGGAATGTTCTCCTTCCTGACCGTTCGCGCGGCCGGCCTGTTCCCGATTCCGGTCGTGTCCGATGTTATCTCCTTCGTCACGCGCGATGAGATGGAGCGCCAGGACCAGCGGGTGCGGGACAACGTCGACGCCCTGGCGCGCAGGCTGGGAGAAGTGCAGGCCCAGTTGCTGCGCCTGGATGCGCTGGGTGAGCGCGTGTCGAAGGCGATCGGCATACGCCCCGAGGAGTTCCGCTTCCAGGACCTGCCCGGCCGCGGCGGCGCCCTGCCGGGATCCGACTCGATGACCTTGCAGGACCTCGACGTCGAACTGGAGCGATTCAGCAGGAGCGTCGATCAGCGCGCCGATTACCTGGCCGTCATCGAGGCGGAACTGCAGTCGCACCAGGTGCGCGAGGCGCTGCTGCCGAACAGCAAGCCGCTGGCCGACGGGTTCGTCGGATCGGGCTTCGGATGGCGGACCGACCCGTTCACGGGAAGGATGGCGCGGCATGAAGGAATGGATTTCGCCGCGCCGCCGGGCACGCCGATTCACGCGGCGGCGGGCGGCGTCGTGCTGCTGGCCGAGTTCCATCCCGAGTACGGGAACGTGGTCGAGATCGACCACGGCAACCAACTGATGACGCGCTACGCGCATGCGCTGCGCCTCAGCGTGCGGCCGGGCGATCTCGTCAAGCGCGGCCAGAAGATCGCCGAGGTGGGAAGCACGGGCCGTTCGACCGGTCCGCACCTGCACTTCGAGGTGCACTCGAAGGGGGTCGCGCAGAATCCATCCCGGTTCTTGTCCAGGCCGGGCAACCTGCTCCAGCAGCGTGCGGCCAGCGCCGCCAAGGTCGACCTCAAGGGCCTCGCGGCCGCGGCAATTGCCCGCAACTAGAGGGTTTTTAGCCCTCGGTGGCGCCCGGTCAGCGCGACCCCCTGTGACATAATTTTCGCTTTGCGACGCGCGCCGGAGCCCCGGCGTCGTTCCGTCGCGCCCACTTCTGCCGGCTCCACGCGGGGTCCGGCCCATTCCTGATGATGTCCGGACTTCTCACCAAGATCTTCGGCAGTCGCAACGACCGCCTGCTCAAGCAGTACCGACGCAATGTCGAACGCATCAACGCGCTCGAGCCGCAGGTCTCGCCGCTGTCGGACGAAGCGCTGCGGGCGAAGACCGCCGAGTTTCGAGAGCGCGTTGCCAAGGGCGAAACGATTGACCAGCTGCTGCCCGAAGCGTTTGCCGTCGTGCGCGAGGCATCGAGACGCACGCTCGGGCAGCGCCACTTCGATGCGCAGTTGATCGGCGGCATGGTGCTTCACGACGGGAAGATCGCCGAGATGCGCACCGGCGAGGGCAAGACGCTGACCGCCACGCTCGCGGTGTACCTGAACGCGCTGGTCGGCAAGGGCGTACACGTGGTCACCGTCAATGACTACCTGGTAACGCGCGACGCCGACTGGATGGGACGCGTCTACCGTTTCCTCGGACTGACCGTTGGCACGGTCGTCAGCCAGCAGTCGACCGAGGACAAGCGCGCCGCCTACGCCGCCGACATCACCTACGGAACGAACAACGAGTTCGGGTTCGACTACCTGCGCGACAACATGGAGTACGCGGTGCCGGACCGCCGGCAGCGCGGGCTCGCCTACGCGATCGTCGACGAGGTCGACTCGATCCTGATCGACGAGGCGCGCACCCCGCTGATCATCTCCGGGCCGGCCGAGGACCACACCGACACCTACGTTCGCATGAACGAGGTGCCGAAGCTGCTGACGCGGCAGAAGGACGAGAAGGGCGATGGCGACTTCTGGGTCGACGAGAAGGCGCACCAGGTGCACATCTCCGAGGCCGGCCACGAGAAGCTCGAAGGCATCCTGACCCGCATGGGACTGCTGGCCGAAGGCGAGAGCCTGTATTCGCCCGGCAACATCATCCTGATGCACCACCTCAACGCGGCGCTGCGCGCGCACACCCTGTTCCACCGCGACCAGCAGTACGTCGTGCAGAACGGAGAGGTGGTCATCGTCGACGAGTTCACCGGCCGCCTGATGGCCGGTCGCCGCTGGTCCGAGGGCCTGCACCAGGCCGTCGAGGCCAAGGAGGGTGTCAAGATCCAGTCGGAGAACCAGACCTACGCGTCGATCACCTTCCAGAACTACTTCCGCATGTACGGCAAGCTCGCCGGCATGACGGGCACGGCGGACACCGAGGCGTACGAGTTCCAGGAGATCTACCGCCTCGAGACGGTGGTCATCCCGACGCACCGTCCGATGATCCGCATCGATTCGCAGGACAAGGTCTTTCGTACGCTTGCCGAGAAGTACAACGCGATCCTCGAGGACATCAGGGACTGCTACGCGCGCGGCCAGCCGGTGCTGGTCGGCACGACCTCGATCGAGAACTCGGAACTGCTCTCCGGCCTGCTGAAGAAGGAGAACCTGCCGCACCAGGTGCTCAACGCCAAGCAGCACGCGAAGGAAGCGGAGATCGTCGCGCAGGCCGGCCGCCCGAAGATGATCACCATCGCCACGAACATGGCGGGCCGGGGCACCGACATCGTGCTCGGTGGCAACGTCGAGAAGCAGGTGCAGTTCGTCGAGGCAAATCCCGAGATCCCGGACGACGAGAAGGCCGCGCGGATCAGGACGCTGCGCGAGGAGTGGCAGTCGCTGCACGATCACGTCGTCGGCGCGGGCGGGCTGAAGATCATCGGCTCCGAGCGGCACGAGTCGCGACGGATCGACAACCAGCTGCGCGGCCGCTCGGGCCGCCAGGGTGACCCGGGCGCCTCGCGGTTCTACCTGTCGATGGAAGACTCGCTGCTGCGGATCTTCGCCGGCGAACGCATGAAGGCGATCATGGACCGCCTGAAGCTGCCCGAGGGCGAGGCGATCGAGGCCGGCATGGTGACGCGCTCGATCGAGAGCGCGCAGCGCAAGGTCGAGGCGCGCAACTTCGACATCCGCAAGCAGCTGCTCGAGTACGACGACGTCTCGAACGACCAGCGGCGCGAGATCTACCGCCTGCGCAACGACATCCTGGAGACGGACGACACCGCGCAGATGGTCACGAACCTGCGCCACGGCTTCTTCACGGACATGTTCCGCAGCTTCGTGCCGGCCGACTCCGTCGAGGAACAGTGGGATCTCCCCGGCCTGGAGAAGGCGCTCGCCGACGACTGGCAGCTGCACGTGCCGTTGAAGGCGCAGCTGGACCAGGCGGACACGATGAGCGACGAGGACCTGCTCGCGCTGGTCCTGAAGGCGGCCGACGAGGCCTACGAGGCCAAGATCTCCATCGTGGGGCGCGAACCGTTCTCGAGCTTCGAGCGTTCGATCATGCTGCAGACGCTCGACCAGTCGTGGCGCGAGCACCTGACGGCGCTCGATGCCCTGAGGCAGGGAATCCACCTGCGCGGGTACGCGCAGAAGCAGCCGAAGCAGGAGTACAAGCGCGAGGCCTTCGAGCTGTTCGGCGCGCTGCTCGATCGCGTGCGCGACGACGTCGTCAAGGTCCTGATGAACGTCCGGGTCCAGACGCAGGAAGAGATCCAGCAGGCCGAGCAGAAGATCGAGGCGGAGAGCGAGCGCCGTGCGGAACTGGCGCGTGCGCAGCACGCCGAGTTCAGCCTGGGTGTCGGCGACGAGCCGGCCGAGTCCGGCGAAGCGGTGATGCTGGCCGAAGACGAACAGGCGAAGCAGCAGCCCTTCAAGCGCTTCGGCGACAAGATCGGCCGCAACGACCCGTGTCCGTGCGGGTCGGGCAAGAAGTACAAGCAATGTCACGGCAAACTCGCGTAGCGAGTTCGCCGTGACATTGCTCGCTCGCTTCGCGAGCGGCAACCTAGAGGATGCAGGAGGGGGCCGTGCCCCCTCCTGGAACTCCCCCTCCTGACGCGGAGCCCCGAGCGCGCCGCCCGCTTGCGGTAACGTTCAGCCTTCACTTCTCCATCGAACTGCAATGCCTGTCAATCTGCCGTTGCCTCGCCGGGAAGAGCTCTTCCCGGTCGCGGGCGTTGAACTCGGCTGGGCGGAGGCCGGGATCCGGAAGGCCAGTCGCAAGGACGTCCTGGTGGTGCGCATCGCCGACGGCGCTGCGGTGGGTGGCGTGTTCACGCGCAATCGGTTCTGCGCTGCTCCTGTCACCGTCTGTCGCGAGCACCTTGCGGCCGGCGCAGGCGTTCGCGCCCTGGTGGTCAACACCGGCAACGCGAATGCGGGCACGGGCGAAACGGGCCTGCAGGCCGCGCGGGCCACGTGCGATGCGCTCGCGAAGCTTCTCGGCTGCGAGCCGGCCCAGGTACTCCCGTTTTCGACCGGCGTGATCATGGAACCGCTTCCCGTCGACCGGCTCGTCGCCGGACTGCCGGCGGCGCTCGACAGGCTGCAGGCCGGTCACTGGCTCGAAGCCGCCGAAGCGATCATGACCACGGACACCCAGCCCAAGGCGGTGTCGCGGCGCATCGACATCGGAGGACAGACGATCACGGTCACCGGCATTGCCAAGGGCGCAGGCATGATCCGGCCGAACATGGCGACCATGCTCGGCTTCGTCGCCACCGATGCCGCGATCGCGCCGGCGTTGATGCCGCAACTCGCGCGGACCGCCGCCGACCGCTCGTTCAACCGGATCACGATCGACGGCGACACATCGACAAACGACTCGTTCATCGTCATTGCCAGCGGCCGCGGCGGAGTGCCGCGCATCGACTCGGCCAGCTCGCCGGCCTACGCGGCCGTGGCGGGCGCGATCGAAGCGGTGGCCCTGCAACTGGCCCAGGCGATCGTCCGCGACGGCGAGGGCGCGACGAAGTTCATCGAAGTGCGCGTGGAACAGGCCCGGAGCGAGGAAGAGGCGGCCCGCATCGCCTACGCGGTCGCGCACTCGCCGCTGGTGAAGACCGCATTCTTCGCGTCCGATCCCAATCTCGGCCGCATCCTCGCTGCAGTCGGCTATGCCGGGGTCGATGACCTCGACACGCGCCTCGTCCAGATGCACCTCGACGACGTCTGGGTCGTCAGCAATGGCGGCCGTCGCTCCGAGTACCGCGAAGAAGACGGGCAGCGCGTCATGAAGCGCAGCGAGATCACGATCCGCCTTCAACTCGGTCGTGGAACGGCGTCGACCTCCGTGTGGACCACCGACCTGTCGCACGACTATGTGTCGATCAACGCGGACTACCGGTCATGAGCGAAGTCGGCCAGCCGGACGCAGTCGCGCGCCTGGCGCGCGCGCTGGAGCGCATCGAGTCCCTCCTGCCGGCTGACGTCGAACCTGACTTCGGTGCGTTCCTGGCCTTTCGCTGGCGCAAGCGCCGGTACCTGGGCCTGGAGCGTGGTGAATTGCACCCGGTGGCGCACCCCGCGCTGATTGCCTTCGAGGACCTGAAGCACGTCGATGCGCAGAAGGACGCGCTGCGGGCGAACACCTGGCAGTTCGTGCGCGGACTTCCGGCCAACAACGCCCTGCTGACCGGAGCGCGGGGCACGGGGAAGTCCTCGCTGATCCGGGCCTGCCTGCACGCCTTCGCGCCGGAAGGCCTGCGGCTGATCGAAGTCGACAAGCGGGACCTGGTCGACCTGGCGGACATCGTCGACCGGGTGGCCAAGCGACCCGAGCGTTTCATCGTGTTCTGCGACGACCTGTCGTTCGACGCCAACGAGGTCGGCTACAAGGAGTTGAAGGCGGCGCTCGACGGCTCGATCGCCGGCGCGGCGGAGAACGTGCTGATCTACGCGTCGTCGAACCGGCGGCACCTGATGCCCGAGTACATGCGCGACAACCTGGGCGCGCATTACGACGACGACGGTGAAGTCCACCCTGCCGAGGCGGTCGAGGAGCGCGTCTCGCTGTCGGAGCGCTTCGGCCTCTGGCTGTCGTTCTATCCGTTCCGTCAGGATGACTACCTGGACATCGTCGGGCACTGGCTCGCGAGTTTCGGACTCGATCGGGCGGCCATCGGAGCCGCGCAGGCCGAAGCGCTCCAGTTCGCGCTCCAGCGCGGCTCCCGTTCCGGCCGCATCGCCTTGCAGTTCGCCCGTCAGTGGGCGGGACAGCGGCTGTCTTCGGCGCGTCCCGCCAGGGGATGACCGCGGCGCGCGCGCCGGTCGACGTCGCAGTCGGCATCCTGGTCCGGCCCGACGGCCGGCTGCTCCTCGCGAGCCGCCCCGAGGGCAAGCCGTATGCGGGGTACTGGGAATTCCCGGGCGGAAAACTCGAGCCCGGCGAAACCGTGGCGCACGCACTGAAGCGCGAGTTGCACGAAGAGCTCGGCATCGACATCGGCTCCGTGTGTCCATGGGTCGTCCGTGTCTTCGACTACCCGCACGCGCTCGTTCGCCTGCACTTCTGCCGGGTGTTCGAGTGGAGCGGCGAGCTGCATGCGCGGGAACAGCAGCGCTTCGGCTTCTTCGCCCTCAATGAGCTTCCAGCGCCCCTTCTGCCAGCCACTGTCCCGGTGCTCCGCGGGCTCGAGCTGCCCCCGGTCTACGCAGTCAGCGCGGCGGGCCTCCTGGGCATCGACGCGTTTATCCGACGACTGGGCGACTCGCTCGCGCGCGGACTCGGCCTCGTCCAGTTGCGCGAGCCTGATCTCGCCGACGCGGATGTCGTTCGGCTGTTCGGTGAAATGCTTTCCATGACACGCGCGGCCGGAGCGCGCCTGCTGGTGAACAGTCGTCATCCGCGCGCGCTGTGGGAGGCAGCCGATGGAGTCCACCTGACGTCGCATGCGCTGGCAACCATCGGCAAGCGGCCCGCACTGCGGTGGGTCGGCGCGTCGGTGCACGACGGGAAGGAACTGGCGCGGGCCGGGGAGCTGGGCGTGGACTTCGCCGTGCTCGGCCCGGTTCAGTTGACGGCGAGCCATCCTGGCCAGTCACCGCTTGGATGGACCCGGTTCGAGCGGATCGCAGCCGGCACGTCGCTGCCGGTGTACGCGATCGGCGGACTCGACGGTGAAGCGCTTCCCATGGCGATGGCGTGCGGCGCACACGGCGTCGCGCTGCTGTCGGCGGCGTGGCGGGCCGGTCAGTGTTTCGACCGGGCGGGATCCGTCGGTGGCGTCTCTTCCGCCTCTGCCGCTGCGCCGCCCGGCACCACGTAGCGATCGGAGGCCCACGCGCCGAGGTCGATCATCTTGCAGCGCTCGGAGCAGAACGGCCGGAACTTCGAAGCTTCGCTCCATTCGACCCGCTGCCCGCAGGTCGGGCACTTCACCACCGGAGGCATCGGGCCGAGCGGAAACCTAGAAGGCGCAGAGCGAGAGCTCGAACGGGACGTCGCGGTCGAAGGAGCGCGGCTTCAGGTCGCGGTCCTGCGTGGTGAACCGGATCCACAGCATGTACTTGTTGGCGCTGATTTCGGGAATCGCATTCAGTTCGCCATCGATCCGAACCTGCAGCAGCGCGTAGGTGCGGCCCTGGAGTATCTGCTGGAACGCGCCCTGGGCGGCGACCTGGTCGCTCCGGTGCGCGGTTTCCCTGAGCAGCTTCAGGACGATCGCGAGCGCGTCGTGGAACTGCATCATCGGCTGGACCCAGGCCTGCAGGTCGCGGGAGCGACTCTCGGCGCCCCGGGTCAGCCAGGCGTGATACGACGGCAGGTCGAACTCGCAGGTCCCGCCGGGAATGTTCGCGCGACTGCGGATGCTCATCAGCCACTCGTTGTCGCGGATGTGCTGCCCCGCCTTGCCGGTGGTCGCGTTCAGGTGCTGCTGCGCATGCTCGATCTCGCCGAGCACGGCGGCGAGCGCAGCCTCGGAGACCTGAGGATTGTTGCGCAGGGCCTGCAGCGTCTGCCGATGACGCTCGAGTTCCAGCAGCAGATCCGACTTCAGGTCCGCGCGGGAAGTGACTTCGAGGATCTCGAACAGCGTCAGCAGCGCCGTGTGATGACAGTACGAGTGTTGCTGCTCGCAGAAGTAGAGCAGCTTGTCGAACAGGTCCTCGAGGCGCAGCAGGGTCCGGATTCGTTCGCTGAACGGATACTCGTACAGGACCTGACCGTCGTTGGCCATGTGTGGAGGGAGCTGAAGAGTGGCGCGACGATATCACACGCTCGCGCTCGACGACGCGTTGGCGAGTTCCAGGTAGCGCTGATGGAGCTTTTCGACCCGCACCTCGATCTCGTCGAGTGGTGCCTCGTTGAACAGGACATCGTCTGCGGCCTCGAGTCGCTGGGTCCGCGTCGCCTGCGCAGCGACAATGGCGCGCGCGACGCTTCTGTCGATGCCGGGACGCATGCAGACGCGGGCAAGCTGGGTTGCTTCCGAGCAATCGACCACGAGAGTGCGATCGAACCGGCCCCGGGCGTCGCCGGACTCCACGAGCAAGGGAATCACGAAGACGACATACGGGCTGCCCGCTGCGCAGAGCTGCTCGGCTCGATGATTCGACATCGCCCGGACCAGCGGATGGAGGATGGCCTCCAGTCGCGCCCGGGCACCAGAGTCCGCGAATGCGCGTGCGCGCATCCATGAACGGTCCAGCGACCCGTCGGCCCCGATCGCGGCCTCGCCGAACGCGGTCCGGAGAGCGTCGATGGCGCTGCCGCCCCGCTGCGTGAGTTCGTGCGCGATGGCATCGGCGTCCACGATCCCGGCGCCATGGCGCGACAACATGCGGCCTATCGTGCTCTTCCCGCTTCCGACGCCGCCGGTCAGGCCGACGCTGAAACAGGCGCGCTTCAAAGCGGAACCAGCCAGCGGGTGAAAAGATCGCCCGTGAGCAGCACGATGAATCCGGCCGCGGCCAGGTACGGACCGAACGGAATCGGGATCTCGCGGCCTCGCCTCGCCAGCACGATCAGCACGATGCCCACGAGCGCGCCGACGAGAGAAGACAGGAGCACGATCGGCAGCAAAGCCTTCCAGCCCATCCAGGCGCCGAGGGCCGCCAGCAACTTGAAGTCGCCGTAGCCCATGCCTTCCTTGCCGGTGACGAGCTTGAACAGCCAGTAGATGGACCACAGCACGAGGTAGCCGGCCATGGCCCCGAGGACGGCGTCCTGCAGCGGGACGAAGGTGCCGAACACGTTGCTGCCGAGGCCCAGCCACAGCAGCGGAAGCGTCAGGTCGTCAGGCAGCAGCGTCGTATCGGCGTCGATGAAGGTGAGCGCCACCAGGGTCCAGGTGAACGCCAGCGCCAGCAGCATCGCCGGCGTGAATCCGAACCGGTAGGCGACCAGGGCGGACAGCGCGGCCGTCAGCGCCTCGACGATCGGGTAGCGCGCCGAGATCCTCGTTCCGCAGTGGCCGCACCTGCCCCTCAGCGCGACCCACGAAACGAGCGGGATGTTGTCGATGACGCGCAGCGGCGTCCTGCAGTGGGGGCAGTGGGAGCCGGGAACGACCAGGTTGTATCGCGGGCCGGCCGTCACGGGCTCTGCACCGGCGAGCTCGGCGCACTGGGTCTTCCACTCGTTCTCCATCATCCTCGGCAGACGATGGATCACGACGTTCAGGAAGGAGCCGATCGCCAGTCCGAAGGCGGCGACCACGAGGAGCAGTACGGATTCCGGCAAGATGACAGTCGCGGGTGACGCTGTGCGCCACCCGCGTCCCCGCGTGACGTTATACGACCTGGCCGAGCTTGAAGATCGGCATGTAGATCGCGACGACGATACCCCCGATCAGCACGCCGAGGATCACCATGATCATCGGTTCCAGCATGCTCGACAGCGCGTCCACGGTCTCGTCGACCTCGCGCTCGTAGTAGTCGGCCACCTTGGACAGCATCGAGTCCAGCGACCCCGACTCCTCGCCGATCTGCGTCATCTGGATCGCCATGTTGGGGAACACGCCGGTGTTCTGCATCGATTGCGCCAGGCTCGTGCCGACGTTCACCTCGGTCTGCACCTGCTTCGTCGCTTCCTTGTACACCGCATTGCCGGACGAGGGGCCGACCGAGTCGAGTGCCTCGACCAGCGGCACGCCGGCCGCGAAGGTGGTGGCGAGCGTGCGGCTCCAGCGGGCAATTGCCGCCTTCTGCAGCATTTCGCCGAGGACCGGCAGCTTCAGCGCGAGCCGGTCGATGGTCGCCTGGATCTTCGGGGATCGCTTCCAGGCCTGTATGAGGAAGTAGATGCCGCCGAACAGCAGGCCGAACACGATGTACCAGTACGCGACGAAGAAGTCGGACATCGCGATCACGACCAGGGTGGGTGCCGGCAAGTCGGCGCCGAAGCTGGTGAACACGCTCTTGAACGACGGGATCACGAAGATCATGATCACCGCGGTCACCAGGATGGCGACCATGATGATCATCACCGGGTAGAAGAGCGCCTTCTTGATCTTCCCCTTCAGGGCGATCGTCTTCTCCTGGTACATCGCCAGCCGATCCAGCAGGGTCTCCAGAATGCCCGCCTGCTCCCCGGCGGCGACCAGGTTGCAGAACAGCGGATCGAAGTACAGCGGGTACTTGCGGAATGCCTGGTTCAGGCTCGTGCCGGTCTCGACATCCGAGCGGATGTCGTTCATCAGCCGCGCCATTGACGGATTCGCGTGACCGCGGCCGACGATGTCGAACGACTGCATCAGCGGCACGCCCGCCTTCAGCATCGTCGACAACTGCCGCGTGAACAGAGCGAGGTCCTTCCCGGTGATCTTGCGCCCGCGCGTGAAGCTCAGCTTCTTGATCTTCGTGGCCATGATGCCGCGGCGCCGCAGCGCCGCCGCCACCACGGAGTCGCCGCCCGCGCGCATCTCGCCCTTGACCACGCGCCCGTTCTTGTCGCGGCCCTCCCACTTGAAGACCGCTTCCTTGATCTCCACGCGTGGTTTGGCAATTGCTCCTGTCGCCATCGTCGCTCCGCCGTCCGTCCTATTCGTTGGTGCAGCCCAGGACCTCTTCGAGGGAGGTCATGCCCTGCTTCACTTTCAGCAGTCCGGACTGCCGCAGGTCGCGCACTCCGTTTCGCTGTGCCTCGCGCCCGATGTCGAGCGCGGTCGCATGCTTGAGAATCATGTCCTGCATCGTCTCGGTGATCGGCATGACCTGGTAGATGCCGAGACGGCCCTTGTAGCCGCTGCCCTTGCAGCGCTCGCAACCGACGGCCTTGTACGGCATCCAGCTGCCGTCGATGTCCGATTCCGCAAATCCGGCGGCCAGCAGCGCTTCCGTGGACAGGTCGGCCGGCTGCTTGCAGCTGCAGAGACGCCGCGCGAGACGCTGGGCGGTGATCAGGATGACGCTCGACGCGATGTTGAACGGCGCCACGCCCATGTTGTCGAGTCGCACTAGCGTCGACGGCGCGTCGTTCGTGTGCAGCGTCGACATCACCATGTGGCCCGTCTGCGCAGCCTTGATCGCGATGTCCGCGGTTTCGAGGTCGCGAATCTCGCCAACCATGATGATGTCCGGATCCTGGCGCAGGAAGGCCCGCAGCGAGTTGGCGAATGTGAGTCCCGCCTTCTCGTTAACGTTGACTTGGTTGATGCCGGCGATCTGGATCTCCGCCGGGTCCTCGGCGGTTGAGATGTTTACGCCCGGCTCGTTGAGGATGTTCAGGCAGCTGTACAGTGACACGGTCTTTCCGGAGCCGGTCGGGCCGGTGACCAGGACCATCCCGTAAGGCCGCCGGATGGCATCCAGCAGTAACTCCTTCTGGTCCGGTTCGTAGCCGAGCGCTTCGATCCCCATCTTCGCCTGCGACGGATCGAGAATGCGCATCACGATCTTCTCGCCGAACATCGTGGGCAGCGTGCTGACGCGGAAGTCGATCGCGCGCTGGCCGGACAGGGCAAGCTTCATCCTCCCGTCCTGCGGCACGCGTTTTTCCGAGATGTCGAGCTTCGAGATGACCTTGATGCGCGTCGAGAGCCGCTCCCTGATCGCCAGCGGCGGCTGCGCGATCTCGCGCAGGACGCCGTCGATCCGGAACCGGATCCGGTAGAACTTCTCGTACGGCTCGAAGTGCAGGTCGGAGGCGCCTTCCCCGATCGCGTCGAGCAGGAGCTTCTGAAGGAAGCGGACGACGGGCGCGTCGTCGACCTCCGAGGTGTCCTCGGCCGGGGTCTCGGTCGTTTCCCCGAGCAGCTCGTCGAAGGTCACGTCGTCGCCGCCGACCATGCTCTCGAGCGCCTGCGCCGTGGTCTGGGCGCTGGCATCGACCAGCCTCATCAGCTTGTCGTGCTCGACCACGACGATGTCGAGCGCCAGCTGCGTCTGGAACTTGATCTGGTCCAGCGCCTGGAGGTTCGTCGGGTCGGACATCGCGACCGCGAGCCGGTTGCCGCGCTTGCGCAGCGCGACGACGCGCAGCGAACCCACGAGCTTCCGGTCGATGATGTCCCGCGGCAACTGTTCGTGATCGACGGCGGCTAGGTCGAGCAGAGGATGGCCGAACGTGTCCGCGGCGAACTTCGCGACAGCCGCCGGGTTCAGGCCCGTGACCTCCGTCGAGCCGATCAGCTCATCGATGAACTGCGTGTTCGACTGCAGCGCCTTGCGGGCGAAGTTCTCCGCGCGGTCCGGCCGCAGCTTGCCCTGCTGCACCAGTGCGCGCGCAAGCCCGGTCAGCGTTCCTGCAGCGGCAGGACCTTGAATGACGGCAGACATCGGTTGTAGGAGCTTTCTTCGGGGTGTCGATCGGTCTCGCGAACGGCCAATTTATAGCGGTCGCACCACCCTAGAGAAGGCTAAAGATAGTGCAGTTAACCCCCGGATTTGTAAACCTTAACTACCGCATTGAAGGCAAGCTGATCGAGGGACGCGCAGTGCCGGGGAGCACGGCCTGTCACCCGGCCATCGCGGTAGCGCGGCGGATCAACCGGGCGCTCCGGATGGCCTGTTCGTCGACCTGCACGACCTCGACGACGACACCGGGAAAGCGGACGCAGCAGGGCGCATCGGGAATCTCCTGAAGGCTCTCCACCAGCAGCCCATTGAGCGTCTTCGGGCCGTCCAGCGGGAGCGCGAGCCCAAGCTGCCGATTGAGGTCCCGCAGCATTGCCGCCCCTTCCACTTGTGCCTGTCCATCGGCAGTCCAGCGCAGCCGGCGCGATCCCGTGCCGGGCGCGTTGGTCGCGAGCTCGCCGACGATCTCCTCGATGATGTCTTCGAGCGTCACCAGCCCCTGCACCTCGCCGTACTCGTCGACGACGAGCCCGAGGCGCTGCTTGTTGTCCTGGAAGTGCTGCAGTTGCTGGAACAGCGGCGTGCCGCTGGGAACGAAGTACGTCGGCACCAGCGCGCTGCGGACCGAGGCGATCGTGAAGTCGTCGCCGGCGAGCAGGTGCATGAGCTTGCGGACGTGCAGCACGCCGATGGTGCGGTTGATGTCACCTTCGTGCACCGGGATCTTGTTGTGGTAACAGGTGCGCAGTTGCTCGAGCACGGCGTCCCGCGGCTGCTCGATGTCGAGCGACTCGATGCGCGCGCGCGGCATCATCACGTCGTCGACGGAGAGCTCCTCGAGGTCGAAGAGATTCAGCAGGATGCTTCGATGCTTGCCGGGAATGAAGTTGCCGCCCTCGAGGACCAGCGTGCGCAGTTCCTCGGAAGTCAGGCGCGTGCCCTCCGCGCTCGGCACGCTGGGAATCCTCATGGCCCACAGCATCGCCTTGACGAAGAGGTTGACGAACCACACCACCGGCTGGAAGAGGCGGAGGAACCCGGAAAGCGGGTACGACAGCGGCAGTGCGATCCGCTCGGGAAACGTCGCCCCGATCACCTTGGGAGTGATCTCGGAGAAGACCAGGATCAGGAAGGTGATGGCGCCGGTCGCGGCGAGCAGTGCCCACTCGTTGTTCCCCACCAGGCGGATGGCCATCGCCGTGACCAGCGCCGTCGCGGCCGCGTTCACGAGGTTGTTGCCAAGCAGGATGGTGCCGAGCAGGCGGTCGGTTCTGGACAGGAGAGACTGAACGCGCTTGGCGGAGCGATTGCCCTGCCGCACCAGGTGGCGCAGCCGAAGACGGCTGAGCGCCATCATCGACGTCTCTGAAATCGAGAACAGCGCCGAGATCAGGAGTAGGACGCCGAGGGCCGTGAGTTCAACCCAGAGCGGAAACTCATCCACGCGCTGGCCCCGGGCTTAACGCGGTGCTGAAACGGACGTTGGAGGGATTGGTCGGGGTGAGAGGATTTGAACCTCCGACTCCTGCGTCCCGAACGCAGTACTCTACCAGGCTGAGCTACACCCCGATCGCAGCATTCGACCGACTCGCTGCGGCCTTGACTACCGGTCGCGGTCGACTGCGAAAGCGAGCAAGTGTATCAAAGAATCCCTGGAGTCAGAGGGTGGCAGCGACTCGACGGCGAGCCTCCCTTCATCGGCTTCGCGTTGCGCCAGCTTCAGGGAGTAGGCGAGGGAGCCGTTGTCGGTCACGATGCGGGCAATCGCGCCGAAGTCGCCGTTGCCGTCGCGGACCGCGCGCGCGACCAGGTCCCGCTGTTCGGGCACGGCGCTGCGCAGCGCGTGGATCAGCGGCAGCGTGACCTTTCCTTCCCGGAGATCGTCGCCGAGACGCTTGCCGATGTCTTCGGCGTGGCCCGAATAATCGAGCACGTCGTCGGTGATCTGGAACGCCCGACCGAGGCTGGCGCCGTAGCGGGCGCACTTCTCTTCCTGCTCGGGACCGGCGCCGGCCAGGACGGCGGCAATCCGGGCGCCCGCCTCGAATAGAGTCGCCGTCTTGCGTTCGACTACTCCGAAATAGCGCTCCTCGTCGACGGACGGGTCGTGGATGTTGAGCAGCTGCAGCACTTCCCCTTCTGCGATGCGGTTCGTGGCGTCGGCCAGTATGCGCATCACGCGCATGCTCCCGGCGTCCACCATCATCTGGAACGAGCGGGAGTAGAGGAAGTCCCCGACCAGCACGCTCGCGGCGTTGCCGAACATGGCGTTCGCGGTCGACCGCCCGCGGCGGAGGTCGGACTCGTCGACGACATCGTCGTGCAGCAGGGTGGCGGTGTGTATGAATTCGATTACCGCGGCGAGCAGGACGTGGGCGTTCCCGGCATATCCGAGCGCGCGCGCGACGAGCAGCAGCACGGCGGGTCGGAGGCGCTTTCCGCCAGCCCTGATGATGTAGTCGGCCACCGTGTTGATTAGCACGACGTCGGAGTCGAGGCGGGCGCGGATCACTTCGTCCACATCGCGCATGTCCGTGGTGATCGGCTGCAGGACCCGCTTGAGGTCGAGCACCCGGTCCTCGACGCCTCCCGGGGGCCCCGAAGATGCGGCAGCAGCCGAAGGGGCGACGTTCTGGCCGATTGTGGGGGCGTACATCGGCGCGATTATAGGTGGGCGGGCGCTCTCCATGCCCGGGGGCCCGGAACCTGGGGCAGACCGGGTCACGGTTTGACGCGCCGCGACGACCGGTGCGATAATCCCCGGCTTTCCGCGCTCCGCCATGGTGGCGTGGAGTCAGGAAACTGGAGACCGGTCGAGCAGCTTGGGCCGGCCTCCCGGATTGGAGCCCGACCTCCTGTTGGTTCGGGCATGGGCCGTAGTCGACAACCGCCGTGCCTGGATCGGACGCGGGGTCGGCCGGCAGGAGAAAAGGCATGCATGCAGTCATCAAGACCGGCGGGAAGCAGTACCGCGTCGCGCCCGGCGATACCGTGAAGGTCGAAACCCTGGCCGCCGAGGTTGGGCAGCAGGTGACGCTGTCCGAAGTGCTCACCGTCAGCAACGGCGACGTCGTCAAGGTCGGTGCGCCTTTCGTGGAGGGAGCCGCGGTCGTCGCCACGGTCGTTGCCCACGGGCGGCACGACAAAGTCACGATCTTCAAGATGAAGCGCCGCAAGCACTATCAGAAGCACCAGGGGCATCGTCAGAACTTCACCGAACTGCGCATCGAGTCGATCGCGTAAGCGGCCGGGCAGGAGCAGAACATGGCACACAAGAAAGCAGGCGGATCGTCACGCAACGGCCGCGATTCCCAGTCGAAGCGACTGGGTGTGAAGATCTTCGGCGGCCAGGGCATCGAGCCGGGCCAGATCATCGTTCGCCAGCGCGGCACGCAGTTTCACGCCGGCGACAACGTCGGCATGGGCCGCGACCACACGCTGTTCTCTCTGGTGACCGGAAAGGTCAAGTTCGATGTCAGGGGCGCGCAGAACCGCCGTGTCGTCAGCGTCGAGCCGGTCGCCGAGCAGAGCGCCTGAGCGTCCGCGGCAGACACGCATGTGAAAAGCCCTGCCGCTCGCGGCGGGGCTTTTTCTTTTGGAGGTCCGGATCGTGAAGTTCTTCGACGAAGCCACCATCGAAGTCGCTGCCGGCAACGGCGGCGACGGCAGTGCTTCGTTTCGCCGCGAGAAGTTCATTCCCAAGGGCGGGCCGGACGGAGGCGACGGCGGACGCGGCGGCAGCATCTGGGCGATCGCCGACCGCAACATCAACACGCTGATCGACTACCGCTATGCGCGGCGGCACGAGGCGCCCGACGGCGAGCGGGGTCGCGGTGCCGACTGCTATGGGGCGGGAGGCGAGGACATCGAATTGCGGATGCCGGTCGGGACAGTGATCGTCGACGCCGGCACCGGCGAGCGACTGGCGGACCTGTCCGAGCACGGCCAGCGCGCGCTGCTCGCACGCGGCGGCAAGGGCGGCCTGGGCAACCTTCACTTCAAGTCGAGCGTCAACCGCGCGCCGCGCGAGTTCACGAAGGGCGAGCCCGGCGAGCAGCGCAAGCTGCAGCTCGAACTGCGCGTGCTTGCCGACGTCGGCCTGCTCGGCATGCCCAACGCCGGCAAGTCCACCTTCATCCGCGCCGTCTCGAACGCACGACCCAAGGTCGCCGACTATCCGTTCACGACCTTGCATCCCAACCTCGGGGTCGTTCGCGTCGGCCCCGAGCAGAGCTTCGTGATCGCCGACATCCCGGGGCTGATCGAGGGTGCCGCCGAGGGCGCCGGACTGGGCCACCAGTTCCTGAGGCACCTGAGCCGGACCGGTCTGCTGCTGCATCTTGTCGACTGCAGGCCGATTGACGAGAGCGACCCCGTGCGCGACGTCCGGGCGATCGTTGCCGAACTGCGCAAGTACGACGAGCTCCTCTACAGGAAGCCCCGCTGGCTGGTGCTGAACAAGATCGACCTGGTCCCGGTCGATGAGCGGGACGGGCTGGTCACGGAGTTCCGGCGACGGCTGCGCACGAGGGCGCGCGTTTTCGCGATCTCAGCAGCGACGGGCGAGGGCTGCCGCGAACTCGCCGCGGAAATCGCGCGATTCCTCCAGGCCGAGCGGCGAAGCGAGCAGGCTGAGGCTTCCGGTGAACCCGGGCCGGCCTCGCCGGAGGAACTCGCATGACTTCGGTAGTCGCGTCTGCGCGTCGGGTGGTCGTGAAGGTCGGCAGCAGCCTGGTCACCAATGACGGCCGCGGCCTCGACCTCGAGGCGATCTCGCGCTGGGCTGCCCAGGTGGCTCGGCTGCGGGAACGCGGCAAGCAGGTGCTGCTGGTGTCGAGCGGAGCGATCGCCGAAGGTATGCAGCGTCTCGGCTGGCCGCAACGTCCGCAGCAGATCCATGAGCTTCAGGCGGCCGCGGCCGTCGGTCAGATGGGCCTGGCGCGCGCCTACGAGACGCACTTCGGACGGCACGGAGTCCAGACTGCACAGGTCCTTCTCACGCACGCGGACCTCGCCGACCGGCCGCGCTACCTCAACGCACGGTCCACGCTCTTCACGCTGCTCGCGCTCGGCGTCGTGCCGGTCATCAACGAGAACGACACGGTCGTGACGGACGAGATCAAGTTCGGCGACAACGACACGCTCGGCGCCCTCGTTACCAACCTGGTCGAGGCGGACGTGTTCGTGATCCTCACCGATCAGACGGGCCTCTTCTCGGCGGATCCCCGCCGGAATCCGGAGGCGACGCTGGTCGCCGTGGCGACTGCCGGGGATGCCGCGCTCGAGTCAATGGCGGGTGGAACCGGAAGTGCGATATCGAAGGGCGGCATGCTGACGAAGGTGCTCGCGGCAAGGCGTGCGGCACGCAGCGGCGCGCACACCGTCATCGCATCCGGGCGGGAACCCGACGTCCTGCTGCGTCTTGCGGCTGGCGAGATGATCGGCACGCAGTTGACGGCGGCGACGGAAGTGCTGACCGCGCGCAAGCAGTGGCTTGCCGATCACCTGTTGCTCAAGGGCCGGGTCGTCGTCGATGCAGGCGCCGCCAAGGCAGTCCGGTCAGGGGGCAGGAGCCTGCTGCCGATCGGGGTCACGGAGGTCGAGGGCGAGTTCCAGCGCGGCGACGTCATCGCGTGCCTCGACCCGGACCGGCGCGAGATCGCTCGCGGCCTCGTCAACTACTCGAGCGCCCAGACACGCCAGATCGCACGCAGGCCGACCGGTGAAATCGAGGCCGTGCTCGGGTTCATCGAAGAGCCCGAACTGATCCATCGCGACAACCTGGTAGTGACGTAGTCGTCAGGCCGCTTCGCCGGGCGGCTCGGGGCCAGCCACGACGGCTCCGTTCGCCGCGCTGACCCCGCCTGCCTGCGGGAGGCGCGGACGCAGTGCCTTGTGGTGCGGACGCCCCGGTTTGAAGACGAAGCGCGAGAGCTCGAGCAGGGCTTGCTGGTAGACGTCGCGCTTGAACTCGATCACCGTTTCGAGCGGCACCCAGTACTCGTGCCACCGCCAGGCGTCGAACTCGGGGTGCGCGGTCGCGCGCAGGCAGACATCGCAGTCGCGCCCGGTCAGCCGCAACAGAAACCAGATCTGCTTCTGGCCGCGGTAATTCCCGCGCAGCTCGCGCCGTATCCACTGTTCCGGGACGTCGTAACGCAGCCACTCGCGGGTGCGGCCCACGATCTTCACGTGCTCGGCCTTCAGTCCGACTTCTTCCCAGAGTTCGCGCAACATCGCCTGCTCAGGGGACTCGCCGTACTTGATCCCGCCTTGCGGGAACTGCCACGAATGCTGTTTTACCCGTTTACCCCAGAAGACCTCGTTGCGGCTGTTGAGCAGGATGATGCCGACGTTCGGGCGGTACCCGTCCTTGTCCAGCATGCCAACCCCTGAACCTTTAGAATCTGCGGCCGATTATAGGGGCCGGTTTTTCGAGGGCACAACACAGGTTTCACACGGATCTCCGGCATGCGCGCACGCCAGTTCTTCATCTCGACACTGAAGGAAGCCCCCGCGGACGCGGAGGTGGTCAGCCACTCCCTCATGCTGCGGGCGGGCATGATCAGGAAGCTCGCGGCCGGCATCTACACATACATGCCGATGGGACTTCGTTCGATCCGCAAGATCGAGCAGATCATCCGCGAAGAGATGAACCGCGCGGGGGCGGTCGAGCTCCTGATGCCGGTCGTCCAGCCAGCAGAGCTGTGGATCGAGTCCGGTCGCTGGCAGAAGATGGGACCGGAACTTCTGCGGCTGAAGGACCGGCATGATCGCGACTTCATCGTCCAGCCGACGAGCGAGGAAGTCATCGTCGACATCGCGCGCGAAGAACTGAAGAGCTACAAGCAGCTGCCGGCGAATTTCTATCACATCCAGACCAAGTTCCGTGACGAGCGGCGCCCGCGCTTCGGCGTGATGCGCGGACGCGAGTTCACGATGAAGGACGCCTACTCCTTCGACAAGGACGAGGCGGGCGCGATGGCGAGCTATCGGCGCATGTTCGACGCCTACACGCGCATCTTCGATCGCATGGGGCTGACCTTTCGCGCCGTGGCGGCGGACACCGGCAACATCGGCGGCAAGGCGAGCCACGAGTTCCAGGTGATCGCCGACACCGGCGAGGATGCGATTGCCTATTGCCCGACGTCGGACTACGCGGCCAACATCGAGATGGCCGAGGCGCTGCCGCTGCTTGCGCTGAGGGGCGCGCCCGCGGAGCCGCTGGAAAAGACGCCGACGCCCGGCAAGGAGAAGTGCGAAGACGTCGCCACGCTGCTCGGCCTGCCTCTTGCGCGCACCGTCAAGTCCATTGTCCTGGCCGTGGACCGCCTCGACGAAGCTGGAAACCCCGGACCCGCGGAGATCTGGCTCGTGCTGATCCGCGGCGATCACGAGCTCAACGAAGTGAAGGTCGGCAAGGTCGAGGGCCTGAAGGGCGGGTTCCGGTTCGCAACGGAAGCCGAGATCCTCGATACCTTCGGGTGCAAGCCGGGCTACCTCGGGCCGATCGGCACGCGCAGGCCGGTCCGGCTCGTGGCCGACCGCACCGTCGCGAACATGAGCGACTTCGTGTCCGGCGCCAACGAAGAGGACTTCCACTACACCGGTGTCAACTGGGGACGCGACCTGCCGGAACCGCACGTTGCCGATGTCCGCAGTGTCGTTGCGGGCGATCCGTCACCCGACGGCAAGGGCGTGCTCGCCATACAGCGCGGCATCGAGGTCGGCCATGTGTTCGCGGGGCTACCCTACCCGGAGAC
>Ga0105091_10000011_pt1 | contig 58674 bp, 53 predicted proteins | sample PPLLak1March2015_FD_87022 | JGI IMG/M metagenome (GOLD analysis project Ga0105091, IMG submission 87022) | Freshwater sediment microbial communities from Prairie Pothole Lake near Jamestown, North Dakota, USA - PPLs Lake P7 Core (1) Depth... | ecosystem: Environmental > Aquatic > Freshwater >... | reverse complement strand
GGTGGTGCGCCATTTCATCGAAAACAACCCGGTCGACCTGGTACTGATCATTCTCAACACCACCCAGATCGAACGCCAGTTGAGCCTCGCCCTGCAGCTCAAGCAACTCGGCCTGCCCGCCCTGCTGTTGCTCAACATGTCAGATGAGGCAAAGAAATACGGCGTTACGGTGGACATCGATAAAATGTCTCAGGTCATGGACATGCCGGTGGTACTGCTCTCGGCCAAATATGGCAGCGGCTACGAGCATGCTTACCAGGCCATCTCCAGCGCCATCCAGGCGAGCCTGCCGGTAGCAACGCAAGAGATTCGCGATAAACTCCAGCTCGACAACCAGATCGAATCCACCATGGAGAGCGTGCTCAAGCACGCGGTGCAAGTCCCGACCCAGATGTCCGACAATCTCACCACCCGGCTTGACCGTGTGCTGCTCCATCCCTGGCTTGGGCTGCCGCTATTCTTCGGCGTGATGTACCTGCTGTTCCAGGCCATTTTCATTCTCGGCAAACCCTTGCAGGACGGTGTCGCATGGGGCCTTGGCTTGTTCCGTGGCGGCGTATTGGATCCGATGCTGCACAATCTGCCAGCACCAGTGCATGGTCTGCTGCTGGACGGCATCTATAACGGCGTTGGCACCGTCGCCGCCTTCGTGCCCATTATCGTGCTGTTCTTCCTTTTCATGGCACTGGTGGAAGACAGTGGCTACCTGTCGCGCGCCGCTTTCCTGATGGATGCGCTGATGGCCAAAATGGGCCTCGACGGACGCAGCTTCGTCATGATGCTGATGGGCTTCGGCTGCAACGTGCCGGCGCTGATGGGCACGCGCGTCATGCGTTCGCGCAGTCTGCGTCTGTTGACCATGCTGGTAATTCCGTTCTCGCTGTGTTCGGCCCGGCTGCAGGTATTCGTTTTCATCGCCACGGCACTGTTCACGCCCAAAAATGCGCCCTTGGTGCTGTTCAGCCTCTACCTGTTCAGCTTTGCTGCCGCGATCACCACCGCGCTGCTGTTCAAGCAGCGCTACGCCAATAACGAACCTTTCATCCTCGAATTGCCGCCCTACCGCCTGCCCACCTGGCGGCAAATCGTGCTGCGCGGCTGGCACGAAGTCAGGCATTTTCTTGGCCGGGCAAGCAAGTTCATCATAGCCGGCGTAGTCATGGTATGGATCCTCACCCATTTTCCGCTACATGCCACTCCCGCCGGTAGCGACACCTGGGCTGGCATGATCGGGCTCTTTCTTGCTCCCGTGCTTGACCCGCTCGGCATCAACCAGCAACTGGCCATTGCGTTGATTTTCGGCTTCGTCGCCAAGGAAATCGTGATTGGTTCGCTGGCAGTGATTTACGGCCTGGAAGGCAGCGCGCTGATGAACACCATGGCGCAGCAGCTCGACTGGGTGCAAGCCTATAGCTTCATGCTTTTCACCCTGATCTACACGCCCTGCCTTTCCACCCTGGCAACGCTCAAAAACGAATCCAGAAGCTATGCCTACACGATACTGGCGCTGGCCTGGCCACTGGCTCTGGCGTGGTTGCTGAGCTTTGCGTTCTACCAGGGCGCACGCGCGCTGGGCTTCTAGTACAAAAAAGGCCGCCCAGTGGGCGGCCTTGTCACGTTACAGCACTCTTCAGGCAAAACTATCGGCCATTAACGTGGCGAACCATTTCTTCATATCGTTGAAATTATCCTGCGTCGCTGCAGCAGCTTCGATTGGACCGGCGCCGGGAACCGCCACCATCTTGTTGTTCACCGCATCATAACCATACACCACGGTCAGCCATGACGCCGTATCGGCGGTGATCGGCGAATAGCAGGCGGAGTTGGTTTTCGGCGCTGGATTGGGAATCAAGTCACCGCGCAGCGCCCGGGTAATGGCGTCCGCGCACAGCTTGGCTTCCTGGTTGGCAATATGGCCGGCCTTGGGTTGTCCGGATGCCGCAGAATCGCCGATCACATACACATTCGGCACCGCGGTGGACTCGTAGCTGCGCACATCGACGCCGGCCCAGCGTCCGCCGACATTGGCCAGCGCCGGATTGTCGGTAATGATCTTGCCTGCCTTGTGGGAAGGAATGACGTTCAGCACATCAGCGTACAGGGTAGCGGAATTGGTGGTGACCGCATGTTTGCCCCCCGTGGTGCTCGCTGCCACGCTGACAACGGCCTGATTGGGACGATAATCAATCACACCGGCATGAGTCACAGTAAACGCCCGCTCAAAGCCAACTTTTTCCGCCTGAATAAATGGATTGGCATCAAGAACAATGACTTTCGAGCCTGGTTTGTTTTTCTTCAGGTAATCCGCAACCACGCAGGCCCGCTCATAAGGGCCGGGGGGGCAGCGATAGGGTGCGGCCGGAATAGTCATGACAAAGGCTCCACCCGCCGGCATATTACGTATTTGTGCGGCCAGCTTGGTAGTTTGGGCACCCGCTTTCCAGGCATGCGTGACAAAATTATCCTGCAGCGCGGGTGTCAAGCCGGGAACAGCGTCAAATTCGATGCCGGGCGCCAGAATAATCTTGTTGCAAGTCAGCACCCTGCCATCAGCCAGACGGACCGAGCCTGTGCCACTACCCACTGGCGGCACAATACCAACCACGCTGCCCTGCACGAAATTGATGCCATACACCGTCTTCAGCGTATTGTAGTTGTAGGTCAGCTGGGACATGGTGGTGGAACCGTTCAGCACCAGATTACTCATGATGTTGGAGCTGTAGGTGGCATTCTGATCGACCAGAGTCACCTGCACCTTGTTGCCACCCCAGAGGCGGAGAAACTTGGCCGCCGTCGCACCGGCCATGCCGCCGCCAACCACTATCACGCTGCCAGTGGCACCGGTATCGGCAGGAACGGCAGTTGTGCTGGTGGTGGTGCTAGTAGTGCTCGTGCTTCCCCGTTTTCTCTCATCTTCAGCAAAGGCGGCACCAGGAAGCAACAGGCTCAAGGCTGACGCACCAAGCAATCCCACAAATTGTCTACGTTTCATTTTTGTTCTCCTCAGGATTTTTAGCGCGCCACTTTCGAAAAATAATCGGCAATCAGCCAGATTTCGCTGTCGGAAAATCCTCTGGCATGTGCATTCATGATGTTTTTATCCGCAGTCTTAGCCTGCATCTCTTTCATCTCCTCGTAGATGCTCGAAGAGGATTTCCCTGCCAGCTCCTCGAATCCCTTCCGCCCATCCGTGCCGTGGCACTGAAAACAGTTGGAGGCGAGCAACCTGCCCGGATGCGTTGGAGTAACCGTCGTGGCGGCTGATGATGCCTGGGACCATGCCGCAAAAACGACAAACCCGGTAGTGATAATAAGTCGATGCATAATGACCTCCTGTGATTAAAAGCCGGCATGGCTATACATGCCAGACTTAAAGACCGCCTGAACAATTGTTACCCGCACAACTCAGGGGTGAACAGTGGCTTCAAGCTAAATGGGAAGCGGAGATACCCCGCCTGCAGGAGGGGATACTAGGAGGTTGACTGACAAATGTCTGTTACGGTTTGTTCATGTCCCATAAACCGTGGCTTGCATTTACAGCATGAGAGCTTCCTGCTGTGCCACGATCAGGTCTTCCAGCGGTCTGGGGCGTTCGATGCCATAGCCCTGGGCGAAATCCACACCCATCTCGCGCAACTTCTCCAGCACCGCATCAGTTTCCACGAATTCGGCAATGGTCTTCAGACCCATGACGTGACCAACCTGGTTGATGGACGCCACCATGGCGTAATCCATGGGATCATCCACCATGTCGCGCACGAAAGAGCCATCGATTTTAAGATAATCCACCGGCATGTTCTTGAGGTAGGTAAAGGACGATAAACCGCTGCCAAAATCATCCAGTGAAAAGCGACAGCCCTGGGTGCGCAATTCCCCAATGAACTCTATGGCACGCGAAAGATTGGAGATCGCCGCAGTTTCGGTTATTTCAAAACAGATGTGATCATATGGCACCTGATACAAAGCAAACTGTCGCTTGATAAACTCAAGAAAATGATCGTCGCACAATGATGGCCCGGAAAGATTCACGGTACAGGTGTGGCGCTGGTTCAGTGCATTTTTGGGAAGGAACTTCCAGTACAGGCCGAAAGCGGTACTCACCACCCAGCGGTCGATGGACGGCATCAGGTTATAGCGCTCGGCGGCAGGAATGAAAGCCATGGGCGGAATGAGTTCGCCCTGATCACTCAGCATACGCAGCAGAATTTCAAAATGCGAGCCTTCGTTGACGGCTTCATTCAGCGGCATGATGGTCTGGTAATAAAGGCGGAAACGATTTTCCTCGATTGCATGGGTAATTCGCGCCACCCAGTTCATTTCGCCTTGGCGCTGCGCCATTTCGCTGTCCTCGACACGGTAGACATGCACCCGGTTGCGGCCCAGGTCCTTGGCTGCGTAACAGGCCGAGTCCGCGCAACTCAGCACAGAGGCCAGCGATTCACAGTCCTGGGTAAGGGGCACCAGGCCGATACTGACGCCAATGGTAAAAGCTTTGTTCTGCCAAACAAAATGAAAATCCTTTACCGTCTGGCGCAACAGGTCGGCCACGACCTGCGCTTGTTCCAGCGGGCAGTTCTCAAGCAATACGCCAAATTCGTCGCCGCCCAGCCGTGCCAGGAGGTCCGCATCGCGCACCTTGCTTTGCAACAGCACGGTCAATTGGCGCAGCAACTCGTCGCCGGCCACATGGCCGCAGGTATCGTTGACGATCTTGAACTGGTCAAGATCGAGGTAGCACAAGGCATGCGTCCGCCCCTGCTCGCGTGCGGCGGTCAGCGCCTTTTCCAGCCGGCGCTCAAATTCGCGCCGATTTACCAGGCCGGTCAGCGCATCGTGTGTGGCCTGGTAGGAAAGCCGCTCCGTGGCCTCGTCAATCCGCTCCTGCATACGTTCCTGGGATGACTGCAAGGCAGCCGCCATGTTGTTGACGCCACGTTCCAAAACGCGCAACTCTCCGCCCGATTTTTCTTCAACGCGCACATCCAGCCTGCCACTGCCCAGTTTGTCCACGGCATCCGCCAGGCGTTTCACCGGATCGGTCACATCACGGCTCATGCGCAACGCCAGGAGCGCACTCGCCACCAGTCCCAGCAGGGAAATCAAAAGGCTGTTGAAAATCAATAATGTTTTATGTTTCCGGGTACTTGCCCGCGACAACTCGAGATTTACCCGACCGAGAATTTTACCCTTGGGAGCGACAATCTGCGGCTTGGTGGCATCCAGCCCGAAATCGTCCACTTCGGTCTGGCTTTGAAATATCGGTGCACTGAAATTCAGCACCTCTTCCTCATCGGCGACGGCAACATATAAACCCGCCTTGTAATCCGACAAGACGGGTGGCCCCAGGGATTTTCCGCTGGCCGCGAGAATGGCACCATCGATATTGCTGATGGTGACAGCAGTCACATCCGCCTCCATCATGGTCGAGTCCGCCAGCAACTGCAAGATTTCGCGATTACCGGAAAACACGCCATATTCGCTCGCCGGCGCCAGTTGCCGCGCGATTGCCAAACCGCGTTCACGCAAGGAGTTTTCCAGGCTTTGGATGCCGGAGGTAATGAAATGCAACGCGAGCAAAAATGCGATCACCGATGCCGGCATCAGCGCCAAAAACAAAACACGCTTCTTGATGCCCCAGTTCTTCAATCCTGCTCCGCCGTGCGCTTCAGTTTCTGGGAAAGCGCCATTTCATCGCCTACTCCGATGGAGAGCGAACGAGCGACCTGATAATTGAGGCTGACAGAAAAATACTTTGGATATTCCGGCGGCGGAAGCACCCACGACTTCCCTTGCAATACGTGTTGCAGCATTTCCCCTGCCTGCCTGCCCGCCTGTTCCGGCGTGGTATAAACTGCTGCCAGCGCACCCGCCTTGACGTAAGCTTGGGAAAAACCGACTACCGGATCCTGGTAACGGTAGGTCGTGAGCAACAGGCTTTGTACCGTACCCTTGTTGAACACCAGGGGATCAGGCAGCGCCAGCAGCACATCGCTGTCCGCAAGCACGCGCTGTAGCGCGGGAAGCAGTTCTTCAGCCGCACCGATCTTCTCCACCACCAGACCGAACTTGGCTTCCTTGGCCGCAAATTGCAGCACTTTCAAGGTGTCCTGGGAGTCTGGACCCAACACCACACCGATTCGACTCCGCTCCGGCAATGCCAGACGAATCAGCTCCATCTGCCGCGCCAGAGGCTGATCGAGATAGACTGCAGAAAACTGCCTATAATCTCGCTGGCGGGCAATTTTCTCGAATGCTTGGCGTGGGATCAGCGTAGTCAAGATCGGCGTCGTCAGATTCAGCGCCACCACTTCCTGCGCCGCGCGCACGCCGACGGCAACGATCAGATCCTGGCGCTCCCGGATAAAATCGGGCTTCTTCCCCGAAGCAGAATAGACACTCACCACCGCCCGTGTCGTACCCTGCTCGACAAATGCACGAATGTTATTAGCGGTTTCCTGGTAAGGTGCGGAATCATCGCTCAAGACGATAGCGATATTGGCAGGTGAAGCAGCCGCTACGCCACTCCACGCCACAAACAGGATTAAAAGCCGAAGGAAATAATTGATCATGGGCGGCGGGCGCTCAGATTTCCAGGCTGAAGCGCACGTAGGCGCGTCTGCCCATCAAATTATCCGCGTTAAACTCTTGATAGCCTTCATCAAAAAGGTTCTGTGCCACCAGCGCCAGCTCGGAGCGATTCGCCCCGATTCTGAATTCTCTCGAAACACGCCCGTCCCAGCGACGCGACAAACCTACCGTCCCGCCTTCGCCCATGGCCTGCACGGTGCCGACCTGGTAATAAGCCAGGCTGCCGCTCCAGCCATGGCCAAAACGATGGCTGGCCAGCATGCTGAGACTGGTAAAAGGCATGGATCGGCTGTAAGTCTGATCGCCATCATTGCTGGCGATCATGGTGCGGGCAAAGCCAAGCACAACGCGGGTGCTTGAATTCAGCCGATACTGTAACTGTCCCTCCAAGCCCTTCACCACCGCACTGTCGAGATTGCGGAAACCGTTGGTATCGCCCTTGTAATCCAGGGCATAAGGATATTCATACTGGCCAATCAGGTCGTCGATATGGTCATGGTAAAGCCTGGCATCCAGGCTGAAGCGGCCGAGTTCACCAATGTAGCCAAGCTCGCGCGAGGTAATGCGTTCCGGCGAGAGCCCTCCCTGGGAAAGCAGTTTCTGCGAGATCAGGTTGCCGATGACTATGCGCAGGTTCGCCTCCTGCTCAATCAGGGTAGGCGTGCGCGTCGCCTGTGACATACCGGCGCGCAACGTATGCCGTGGCGCAAGATGATAATTGAGCGCCAGCCTTGGCGTGATATCGGTGCCGGTGAAATCGTTGTTTTCCGCCATCGCGCCAAGATTAAAAAGGAAGTCAGGACGCGCGCGCCATTCAAGATTGCCGAACAGGCGCGCAAGCCGGAAAGAACGGGTGGCAGTGGTACCAAGATAAAGCGGCGAATTGACCTGATCGAGACGCAAGCCCCCGCCCCACACCACGCGCAAATCCTTGCGCGGTGAGAATACATGCTGCGCCTCCAGATCATAGCGCTGAGCTTCCAGGTCGTTGGTCACGGACACCGGCGCCACGGCGAGGACAAACTGATCGCTGGCCTGCTCGTAATTATGGTAAAACTTGACGCTGACCTGCTCGTCGGCACTGACATCGCGCCGCCAGTGCAGCAGTTCAAAACGGTTTGTCACCGACTTGTTGCGCGGCGGGTTGGCGTTCAAGCTGGAGGGACTACCGACATCCTGATCGCCGCCGTTATAGCCCAACTGGAATTCGAGTGAGTCACCAGTATTGATGCGATAGTCGCCACGCAAGGTGAATTGGCGCATATTCTTGCCGTCGGCTCGGTTATCAAGACCGGCATCGTTGCGAAGACCGGCACTGAAACGGTAGCTCAGGTCCCCCAGGGTTCCGCCATGGCGCAACATGCCATCGTTGCGTCCATCCCCGCCCGAAGCGCTCAGATAGCTCCCCTGCTGCTCGGCGGAATGACGCGTGATGATATTGATGATGCCGAGAAAAGAGTTCGCGCCATAGCTTGCCGAGTTGGGGCCGCGAATCACCTCGATGCGCTCGATGTCATCCAGCAGTAGCGGGATGTCGCTCCACTGCACGCCGCCATACAGTGGCGTATAAACCGAGCGACCGTCAATCAGCACCTGCATGCGGCGGGCAAAGGCATCGGCCATGCCGTGGTAGCTGACCACGTGTGTCACGCTGTGCAACTGGCCGGCGTTGTAGGCCACATACATCCCCGGCACCAGGCGAAACACCTCGGCCAGATCCCAGGCGCCGGAATCCCTGATCATTTGCCGGTCGACCACCGTCACCGCTGCGGGCGCTTCATCGAGGGGCTGCGCCAAGCGAGAAACCGTCAGCACCAGCGGCATTTCCGCCAGAAAATCCCCTTCGGATAGTACCCCTCCCTCTTCGGCAGCACTGCTTCCCCACCCCAAGGCGAGAATCAGCGCCAGAGGGGCGCGATACCGTGCTAACTGGCGCAGCCTGTTCATCCCGCTGGCTCCAGCGTTTTCCACACGCACGTGCCACGACTCGCCTTGTCCAAGGCCTCCAGATACTGCTGGTGAGCATCCAATTCTTCCGCATCCGCCGGCAACACCCGCAACGGCAGTCGCACGCCTTGCGTGTGCGCAACGCGCTTCGCTTGCGCGGGTACGGATTCCATCATCAGGCTTTCCTGGCCGCGCGTCATGGCCAGATAGACCTCTGCCAGCAATTCGGTATCAACCAGCGCGCCATGCAGGGTGCGCTTGGAATTATCGATCTGATAGTTTTTGCACAGCGCGTCGAGGTTGTTTTTCTGGCCAGGGCGCAGAGCCTTTGCCATCTTCAAGGTATCGGTAATAACCGGGCAATAGTGCTGGATTGGCTGCATGCCGAGCAGGCCTAGCTCATAATTGAGAAAGCCCACGTCGAATGGCGCATTGTGAATAACAAGTTCACCACCAGTGACATAAGCGAGGAAATTCTGGACAACATCCTTGAACGGCGGTTTATCCTGAAGGAAATCCAGGCTGATGCCATGCACCTGCTGGGCGCCGGGGTCTATTTCACGGCCGGGGTTGAGGTATTGGTGAAAATGATTGTTGGTCAGACGCCGATTCACCATCTCAACTGCCGCAATTTCGATAATGCGGTGTCCGAGGCTGATTTCCAGGCCGGTCGTTTCAGTATCTAGAATAATCTGGCGCAAGATTAAAAGTTCCGTGTTCCCTAAATTCAGGCTGCCGAGTGCAAGCTCTCGACACCCCGGTTGGCCAACTGGTCGGCGCGTTCGTTCTCTTCATGTCCCGCATGGCCTTTCACCCACACCCATTCCACCTGATGCTGCCCGGCAAGGGTGTCCAGTTGCTGCCACAAATCCACATTCTTCACCGGCTTCTTGTCCGCCGTGCGCCAGCCGCGCCGTTTCCAGTTGTGGATCCATTCGCTGATGCCCTTCTGCACGTACTGCGAATCGGTATGCACCCGAGCCTGACAGGGCCGGCTCAGGGCTTCCAGCGCCTTGATCACCGCCAGCAACTCCATACGGTTATTGGTCGTCAGCGCCTCTCCACCGTACAGTTCCTTCTCCTGACCACGAAATCGCAACAGGGCGCCCCAGCCACCAGGGCCTGGATTTCCTTTGCATGCTCCGTCAGTGTAAATGTCCACCATGATAATTCTCAATCGATGCCAATGGTATCAGGTAAACCCTGATTTTAATAAAAACGCATCCCTGTTACAGGTTCTGTGCGCCACTTTCTCTTGATCGTTTAAAACACTCATTGACTGAGCGTTTTTTGGGCTACCGGTGCCAGCCCCTTGCGTGCCGCCCGAGCTTCGTTCCAGGGCGGCATGATCAAACGCATGCCATGCACACGCTTCCTGGCGTGAATGAAGTACACCCCACCGGCCAAAGCCCACCAGCGGTCACCCGCCGCTTCCATGAAGCGGAATTTGCGCAACAAATTTTCCTGCTGGAAGGGCGGTTCGTAACAACACATGCGTCCCCCGATCACCTCAAAGCCAAGCAGCGTCAACCAGTCCTTGATGCGCAACAGGCTAATAAAACGGCCTTGCCAAGGGTAACCCGGCTCATTATAGGACATCACCTTGCGCAGCCCCCACAGGCTGAAAGGGTTAAAGCCACTGACAATCAGCTGCCCCTCCGGCATCAGCACCCGCTCGGCTTCGCGCAGAATCTGGTGCGGGTGCGCGCTGAATTCGAGCACATGGGGCAACAGCAGCAGATCTATTGTTTGACTGGCGATCGGCAATTGCGGCAAATCCGCCTGCAGCGCCACATGCGACCCCATGCCGGCACGAAAACAGTGCGGAATGCGGCTGGCGCGCAACAGATCTTGCTGCAGCAATCCCAATTGCAGCGCGTTGAAGCCAAAAATATCCGCCACCACCTGGTCGTAGTAGGCCTGCTCGTGCTGCAGCAAATACTTACCCAACGAGGTGGCCAGCCAGGCATTTTCATCCGGACTTGACATTCAGCCGGCCTCGCCCAAAGATACAAGCATGATTGAAATCGTTCCCATCCCCGCCTTTGAAGACAACTACATCTGGCTGATTCGCAATGAAACAAGTGCCGTTGCGGTCGATCCCGGCGATGCCGGGCCGGTTGTCGACTACCTGCAACGTCACCAGATCCGCCTAGTCGCCATCCTGCTCACCCACCATCACGCAGACCACACCGGCGGCGCTGCCGAACTGCAGCGACGCTTCGACATCCCGGTTTACGGCCCGCGCCGCGAGGCCATCGCCAGTATTACCCATCCGCTCGGCGAAGGCGATTTGATCGACTTCCCCAGCCTGGGATGCACATTCCAGGTACTGGATGTACCTGGCCACACTGCCGGCCACATCGCCTATTATGGGATAAATAGCCTGTTTTGTGGCGACGCCCTGTTTGCCTGCGGCTGCGGCCGCCTGTTTGAAGGCACTGCGCCACAGATGCACGCATCACTGGCCAAATTTTCCGCCCTGCCCGATGACACAGGCGTATATTGCGCCCATGAATACACCCTGGAGAACATCCGCTTCGCCAAGGCGGTTGAACCCGGCAACACAGCCCTGACAGAGCGCGAACACAAGGAGCACGAGACACGCTCGCAAGGCCTCCCCACCCTGCCATCGAGCATCGGACTAGAAAAGCTGACCAATCCCTTTTTGCGCTGCGATGTGCCTGCCGTCATCGCCGCGGCAACTCGGTTCGCCGGCCACCCGCTCATGGCGCCTGGGGAGGTATTCGCTGCCATCCGCCAATGGCGCGACCAGGTCTGAAAATCCGGTTTTGCTTGACCGTGGGCAACAAAAATCGTTACCATGTCAGGGTTTTACATCTCCGTAAGGAACCCTGAAGAATGCCATTGCGCGCGGTTTTGTTGCCCATTTTTGCCGTTCTGGGCTTGATCTCCGCAAACGCATGGGGAGAGTCTTCGTGGGGGGAATCCTCCGCACTTGACCACTGGCACTTCCAGAGCGAGCAGCCCGCGGAAGAACCATCCACCACCAGTGGCCCGGCCAGCAGCAGCAAAATAACGGCTGAAAACAGCGAAAAACAAGCGGATTCCGGTATCACGGATGGCCTCGACGCGCAAATAAACCTCCGTCCCGCGGAACATATCGGCTCCGCGCCCGTCTCGCTCAACCTACCCGCCATCGCCAGCGATGATTCCAATCTCTGGGAACGCATCCGCACCGGCTTCGCCCTGAGCGACCTGGACAGCCCGCTGGTCAAGGAGCATGAGGCCTGGTACGCCGCCCGGCCCGAATATGTGGGGCGCATGATGGAACGCGGCCAGCGCTATTTGTTCCATATTGTCGAAGAAGTCGAAAAACGTGGCATGCCAACCGAGATCGCCCTGCTGCCGATGATCGAAAGCGCCTTCAACCCCAAGGCCATTTCCACCAGCCGCGCCTCCGGCATCTGGCAATTCATGCCCGCCACCGGCAAACACTTCGGTCTCAACCAGAACATGCTCTATGACGGCCGTCGCGACGTCCTTGCCGCCACCGATGCTGCGCTGGACTATCTGCAGAAACTCTACAACATGTTCGGCAGCTGGGAACTGGCCCTGGCCGCCTACAACTGGGGCGAGGGCTCGGTGGGCCGCGCCATCGCCAAAAACCAGGCCTCTGGCGAGCCAACCGACTATCTCAGCCTGCGCATGCCGCCAGAAACGCGCAATTACGTACCCAAGCTGATGGCGGTCAAAAACATTGTCCTGAATCCAGCGGCCTACGGACTGTCACTCAACAGCATTCCCAACGCCCCCTATTTTGGCACGATCAAGCTCAAGCAACGTATGGATGTGGCGCTGGCAGCGCGCCTGGCGGAAGTTCCGCTGGACGAATTTGTCGCCCTCAACCCGGCCTACAACAAACCGCTGGTAGCCGGCACGGGAACCGGCAGCCCTACCCTGTTGCTCCCGGTGGACAAGGTCAACAACTTTTCCCTTAATCTGGAAAACTACGAGCGCCCCCTGTCTTCGTGGCAAACCTATACGCCTCGGCGCGGCGAGAAGCTGCTTGCCATTGCCAAGCGTTTCGGCATCTCGTTGGCGCGCCTGAAAGAACTCAACGCCATTAGCGGACGAAAAAACATCGCGGCAGCACAAACCCTGCTGGTGCCCATCACCCATTCTGGCAATGCGCCCAGCCTGACGGCTCACATCCCAGAAGCCGAGCCAATCATTGAAATGGCTGCATCGGGCCGTAAAACCACACATACCGTGGTCAAGGGCGACACCGTGCTCAATATCGCAAAACGCTATGGCATGACCCCCACCGAGCTAAAATCGCGCAACGGGATGAAATCGAACAATCTGGCACGTGGCCAGAAACTGACCGTTCTTGCCCTCACCGAACCTGAAAAAACCGTGATCGGCAAGGCCAGGACAACAGCCAAAACCAGCAAAGTGAAAACGGTCGTGGTGGCCAAAAAATCCACCGAGCCCCAAAAGCATTCCCACTATGTCGTGAAACGTGGCGACACAGTGTTCAGCATCGCCCGCCGCTTCAATGTGGCAGTCAACGATTTGCAGCGCTGGAACAACCTCTCCAAAAATTACAGCCTGCAACCCGGCAACAAGCTGATCACTCGCAAGAGTTAAAACGTAGGGGCGAATTTATTTGCCCATGCCCCGGGATAGTTACCCATGGGCGAATGAATTCGCCCCTACGCCAGCAGGGACGCCTGTAACAACATCCGGGTATAGTCCTGCCGGGGTGTTGCAAATAAAGCCTCCGTTTCCCCCTCTTCCACGATCCGGCCGCCTTGCATGACGATCATGCGATGCGCCATGGCCCGGATCACGCGCAGGTCATGGGTGATGAAAATATAACTCATGCCGTGCTTCTGCTGCAGGCGGCGCAATAGCTCCAGTACCTGTTTCTGCACCGAGACATCCAAGGCGCTGGTCGGCTCGTCCAGCAGAATCAGCTTCGGCTCCAGCACCGCCACCCGGGCGATGGCGATGCGCTGGCGCTGCCCACCGGAAAACTCATGCGGATAGCGCCACAGCATCGACTCCTCCAGCCCGACTTCCGCCATGATGGCGAGAATGCGTTCCCTGCGCTGCTGCTTGCCGAGCCCAGGGAAGTGGATACTCAGCCCCTCGCCGATGATCTGCTCGACCGTCAAGCGGGGTGAAAGCGAAGAATATGGATCCTGAAACACTACCTGAAAATTGCGCCGCAACGGTCGCAGCTGGCGCTGGCTGAGCGCTGCCAGATCGGCCCCGTCGAAACGGACTGCCCCTGTGCAATCCTGCAATCTGAGCAGGCACATGCCCAGCGTGGTCTTGCCCGAGCCTGATTCGCCCACCAGCCCCAAGGTTTCCCCCGGCCGCAGCATCAGGCTGGCATGGTCCACCGCCCGCACTTCGCCGGTCTTACGCTGGAAGAATCCGCTCTTGACCGGAAACGCACAGTGCACGCCGGCGGCTTCAAGCAAGGCGGGCAAACCCTCATGGGCTTTGCTTTCCTCCTGCCCGATCAGACGCACCGGCTGGCTTTGCAACAGCTGCCGGGTATAGGGGTGCTGCGGCGCGGCAAACAGTTGCGCCACCGGCGCCTGCTCGACGATGCGGCCCTCTTGCATGACGCAGATGCGCTGCGCAAAACGCCGTACCAGATTGAGATCATGGGTAATCAGCAGCACCGCCATGGAAAACTCCTGCTGCAGATCTTCCAGCAGTTCCAGTATCTGCGCCTGAATGGTCACATCCAGCGCAGTGGTGGGTTCGTCGGCGATAAGCAGCTTGGGGCTGCACGCCAGGGCCATGGCGATCATCACGCGCTGGCGCTGCCCGCCGGAGAGCATATGGGGGTAGGCATCGAAGCGTTTTTCCGGCTCGGGGATACCGGTGCGGGCGAGCAGTTCGATCATGCGCCTCTTCGCTGCCGCTTTGCTCAGGCCTTCATGCACCAGCAACGGCTCCATCAACTGGTCGCCGATGGTATAGAGCGGATTGAGGGAAGTCATCGGTTCCTGGAAGATCATGGCGATATCCCGGCCACGGATACGCCTCAAATCGCTCTCGCCCAGTCCCATCAATTCCTGCCCCTGGAACAGGATGGAACCCGAGGGATAGCTTACCTGGCGCGGGTCGTGCAGCTGCAGGATGGACAGCGCCGTCACCGACTTGCCGGAACCAGACTCTCCCACCAGGGCCAGCTTTTCCCCCGCAGCGATGGAAAAACTGGCCTCGCGCACGGCGTCAGCGTACTGGCCGGAGCGCCCGAAAGAGACAGACAGACGATCGATGGCAAGCAGTGGGGCTGGATCGGCGTAAAAACCAACCCCTCCCGACCTCCCCTTGTCAGGGGAGGAGTTTACGGCTTCCCCCCGATGTTTGCCCCCTGACAAGGGGGTCGGGGGGTTGGGGGATTGAGAGGGGTTAGCTGTTTGTTTAATACTCATCTCACCCTCGCCGCGTATCCATGGCCTCGCGCAACGCCTCGCCGATAAAAATCAGCAGCACCAGCGTCCCGACCAATACGCTGAAAGTGGTCAGCGACAACCACCATGCCTCGATATTGTCCTTGCCCTGGGCCAGCAATTCTCCCAGGCTGGGGGTGGAAGGCGGCACGCCGAGGCCGAGGAAGTCCAGACTGGTGAGCGCCAGGATCGCGCCCGAAACGCGGAACGGCAGGAAGGTGATCACGGGTGTCATGCTGTTGGGCAGCAGATGGCGCAGCATGATGGCCCGGTTGGACACCCCCAGGGCGCGCGCCGCCTTGACGTAATCCATGTTGCGTCCGCGAAGGAATTCGGCACGCACGTAATCCGCCAGGCCCAGCCAGCCGAACAGGGAAAGCAGGACTAGCAGCAGCGCGATACTGGGCTGGAAAATGGCGGAGAAAATGATCAACAGGTACAGTTCCGGCATCGAGCCCCACACCTCGGTGAAACGCTGGAACAGCAGATCGAAGCGCCCGCCAAAGAAGCCCTGCAGGGCTCCGGCCAGGATGCCGATCAGGGTGCCGATCAGGGTGAGCGCCATGGCGAACAGCACAGAGATGCGGAAGCCATAGATCAGCCGCGCCAGAACGTCGCGCCCGCGGTCGTCGGTACCGAACAGGTTCTGGCGCGATGGGGCGGCGGGGTTGGGGCTGTCGGCAAAATAATTGATGGAATTGAAGCTGTAGCGGTTGAGCGGGTACAAGGCCCAGTTTTTCCCGCCGCTGATTTTATCCACGACGTAGGGATCGTTGTAATCGGCTTCGGTTTCGAAGTCCCCGCCGAACAGGGTTTCCGGATAGGCCTTGATGATCGGGAAGTAATACTCTCCCTGGTAATTAACCACTAGCGGCCTGTCGTTGGACAGCAGCTCGGCACACAGGCTGAGCACGAACAGCACGCTGAAAATCCACAGACTCCAGTAACCGCGCCGGTTTGATTTGAAGCGCAGCCAGGCGCGCCGGGAAGGCGACTGGAGCTTCATCGCGACACGCTCTCGAACTGGATGCGCGGATCTACCAGCACGTAGCTCAAATCCGACAGCAGCTTGGCGAACAGCCCCAGCAGGGTATAAAGATAGAGTGTGCCCAGCACCACCGGATAATCGCGTTTCAGCACCGATTCGTAGGACAGCAGCCCCAACCCGTCCAGAGAGAAGATGGTCTCGATCAGCAGGCTGCCGGTGAAAAAAGCGCCGATGAACGCTGCCGGGAAACCGGTCACCAGCGGGATCATGGCGTTGCGGAAAATATGCTTGTAAAGCACGGTGTTTTCGCTCAAACCCTTGGCCCGCGCCGTCAACACGTACTGCTTGTGGACTTCCTCGATGAAGCTGTTCTTGGTGAGCATGGTCATCACCGCGAAGCTGCCCACCACCGAAGCGGTCACCGGCAGCACCATGTGCCACAGGTAGTCGGTGACCTGCGCATACCAGGGCAGCACCGCCCAGTTATCCGACACCAGCCCGCGCAGCGGAAACACGTCCCAGAAGCTGCCGCCGCCGAACAGCACCAGCAGCAGGATGCCCAGCACAAAGCCGGGAATGGCATAGCCCACCAGGATCACCGTGCTGGAAATCACGTCGAAGGCGGAGCCGTCGCGCACCGCCTTGGCAATGCCGAGGGGAATGCAGGTGAGATAGACGATGAAAAAAGTCCACACCCCGAGGCTGATCGAGACCGGCAGCTTGGAGACCACCAGTTGCGTCACCGACATGTGGTGAAAATAACTCTCGCCCAGGTCGAACACGGCAAAGCTTTTCATCATCTCCCAGAAGCGCACGGGTGCAGGCTTGTCGAAGCCATACAGCGTCTTGAGTTTTTCAATGCGTTCCTTGTCCATCCCGCGGTCACCGCGATAGATCTGCGCTGCCCCGCTGCTTGCCTCGCCGCCCGGCCCCTGCCCCTTGATCTGGTGAATCAGCTGCTCCACCGGCCCGCCGGGCACGAACTGGATCACCGCGAAGGTAATCAGCATCACGCCGAACAGGGTGGGAATCATCAGCAGCAAGCGCTTGAGAATATAGTTAAACATTACTGTTTGGCCCAGCTAAAGCGCAGCATCCATTCCGTCGCCGAATAGTAGAGGGGCAATTGCCCTGGAAATCCGAATTTGTCCCAATAGGCAATACGGTGAGTGGGAGTGAACCAGTTGGGCACCAAGTATTCACCGTTAAGCAGCACCCTGTCCAGGGCACGGGTCGCGGTCACCAGCGATTTTCGGTCGGAGGCATAAACCACTTTTTCCACCATGGCATCCACCACCGGATCCTTGATGCCGATGACGTTATTGGAGCCCTCCTTGCCGGCCGCGCTGGAATGCCACATGTTCATCTGCTCGTTGCCGGGAGACTGCGACTGGCCAAAAGCCTGCACCATCATATCGAAATCGAAAGTATCGGAACGACGCTGGTAAAGCGCAATATCGACAGTACGGTAACTGGCCTGAATACCGAGCCGGGCAAGATTGCGCGCGAAGGGGCCGACGATGCGCTCAAAGCCTTTTTCCGCCAGCAGAATCTCGAACTCCAGCGGCGCGCCACTGGCATTGCGCAGCGCACCGTCGCGGTAAGTCCAGCCAGCTTGCGCCAACAGGGATTTGGCCTGGCGCAGATTGGCGCGCAATGAACTCGGCGGCTTGGTGGAAGGCGGCTGCCATGGCCTGGTGAATATCTCGGGCGGCAAGCGCTCACGGTAGGGTTCGAGCAATTTCAGCTCTTCACCCTGCGGCACGCCAAACGATGCCAGCTCGCTGTTGCTGAAATAGCTGTTGCAACGCTGGTACTGACCATAAAACAGGTTCTGGTTCGACCATTCGAAATCGAGCGCCAGCCCTATGGCCTTCCTGACGCGCTTGTCCTTGAAAACGTCGCGCCGGGTGTTGAACACGAAGCCCTGCATGCCTGCGTTGTTGCTGTGTTTCAACGCTGCCTTTTTGATCAGCCCCTGGGCAAACTTCGGCCCCCGGTAATCGCGTGCCCATTGCTTGGAATTGGTCACCGCCACGAAGTCGAATTCGCCAGCCTTGAAAGCTTCCAGTTGAACGGTGGAATCCTTGTAGTAAACAAAGGCCACCCGTTGGTAGTTGAACATGCCGCGCCGGGTATTGAGGTCCTTGGCCCAGTAGTCCGGGTTGCGTTCGAAGCTGATCTTTTTGCCCAGTTGCACTTCATCCACCCGATAAGGGCCACTCCCCAGGGGTGGAACAGTGACGATCCGGTCGAAAGGCTTGCCCCCGCCCCAGCGGTTAGAAAAAATGGGGATCTGGCCGGTCAGAAGGTGCAGTTCGGGGTTGACCCTGGAAAAATCAAAACGCACCGTGCGGGCATCCACCACTACCGCCTGCCTGATATCGGCCCAGTAAAAGCGGTACTGGGGATGGGCTAGCTGGCTTTTGAGCGTGTCGAAGGAATATTTCACATCCTTGGCCAGAACCGGCGAACCATCGGAGAAGCGGGCATTGGGATCGAGCTGGTAGGTGACGGAAAGACCATCCCTGGCCAACACCACATCGCGGGCCAGCAAGCCATACTGGCTGAAAGGCTCGTCCAGGCTCTGCTCCATCAGCGTCTCGAACACCAGATCGCTAATCCCCACCGCTGCGATGCCTTTAAGCAAAAATGGGTTGAGGCTGTCGAAATTCCCTATTGCCGACAAGGTGAGGCTGCCGCGCTTGGGGGCTGCGGGGTCAACATAGGCGAAATGGGTAAATCCGGGCGAGTATTTGGGCGCGTAACCCAGCGCGATGCCGGGCGCCGCAGCGGCAAGCTGCACCGTCGCCAGCCACACCAGGCCCACCAACATGTGAAATAAGGATGTCATCGCCCGGAAGTGTAGCGTAAACACCGGCAAGCGGCCATGCCGCCAAATTGGGTTATAATTGCCGCCATTTCGAGAAACCATTACGGAGTATCAAGCATGGGATTTCTGGCTAACAAAAAGATCCTCATCACCGGCCTTATCAGCAACCGCTCCATTGCCTACGGCATTGCGCAGGCGATGAAACGCGAAGGCGCGGAGCTGGCTTTTTCATATCAGGGCGAGAAAATCAAGGATCGCGTCACCGATCTGGCCAAAGAATTCGGCAGCGACTTGGTGCTACCCTGCGACGTTGCCAGCGATGACGAAATCACCAACATGTTCAGCGAACTGGGCAAACACTGGGACGGGCTGGACGGCATCATCCATTCCATCGCTTTCGTGCCGAAACAGGCGCTGGTGGGTGATTACATCGATGCGGTCACGCGCGAATACTTCCAGATCGCCCACGACATCAGTTCCTACAGCTTCGTCGCCCTGGCCAAGGCCGGCCTGCCCATGATGCAAGGCCGCAACGCCTCGCTGCTCACCTTGTCCTACCTGGGTGCCGAACGCTACGTGCCACATTACAACGTGATGGGCCTGGCCAAGGCCAGCCTCGAGGCAAACGTGCGCTACATGGCCACCAGCCTGGGCCCGAAAGGCATCCGCGTCAACGCCATCTCCGCCGGACCGATCAAGACTCTGGCCGCCAGTGGCATCGCCGATTTCGGCAAGCTGCTGAGCTACAACGAGAAGCATTCTCCGCTGCGGCGCAACGTCACGATCGAGGAAGTGGGCAATGTGGCGGCATTCATGTGCAGCGACCTCGCCAGCGGCATGACTGGCGAGATCACCTACGTGGATGGGGGTTTCAATATTACCGCGCTGGGGAATGCGGACGAGGTTTAGCCTTCGACTTCGCTCAGGCAACGGCCCCGCCCCGAGCGAAGCGCCAAAGCCCGCACCCTGAGCGAAGCCGAAGGGTCGCTAAATAAAATTGAACAGCGAAAGGCCCTGGATTTTCATGAAGGATTTCTGGGCCGCTTCCAAGCCGACCTGTTGCCGGTTCAGATCGCTGATTGCCTTGGCGTAATCCAGATCCTGCAAGTTGGAAATCGTCTGTTCGTATTGCAGCGCCAAATCCTCTCCGGTGCTTTTGACTGACTCAATTTCCTTCATCCGTGACCCCACCGAGGCGCGCACCGTCAGTGCTCGGTCCAGGCTATTGTCCAGATTGGTCAGGGCGGTATTCAGCTTGTTTGCCAGGCCAGTGCCTGACTCCGTTTCCAGCGCGGTTATCAGATTATGCAGGGTGGTAAAAATATTTTCGTTGGTGCTGGCTTTGATGGTGAACGTATCGCCGTTGGCTGGTGCGCCTTCCACCGCAAACTGGATACCGTAATCCGGCGGGGCGCTAGTCAGATCAATTGTGCTGCCACTTGTATAAGTGTGGGGATAAGGCACGGCGGAGGGTGCCCCGGTAAACACCGAATCTCCGGAAGTGTCGGTCACATCGTAGGTTGTCACCGATGGAATTACCAAATTGTCAACATTGAAGACAAGCGTCAGGTTCTTGTCAGCCACCGCTGCCCACTTGACAGGGTCTATCACATTTCCTGTGTTTATCAGTCCAGTGCCAGTGTTTGTACTGATTTTAGTCACTGGATCCACCGGAGCTGCAGTCACAAACGTGCCATTGCCGTTCTTGATCTGCATGAACACATCCGAACCGGCATCGCTCACCGCAATCTGGCGCGATGGGCTGATCTGCATCAGCCGCTGCCCCTGATCGCCGTTATAGGCGACGGTTCCGGGCGATGATTCGGAAAATGGCTGGGTCGAACCCTTGTAACCGGCAAACAAATGCTGACCATTGCCGTCCGTGCTGTTGGCAATCCCCAGCAATTCCTGGTAACGCCCGCGCAGATCGGTCGCCAGGCTGGCCAGGTTGTTATGATCCAGCGTGGGGTTGCCAGCATTGATGGCAATTGTTCTCACATCCTGAATCAGGTTGCCAACGCTCTCCAGTGCCGTTTCTTCCATGCCCAGGCTACTGGTTGCCGAGCCTGTATTCACGTCGTATTGCTGGTTCAGCGCCTTGGACTGGGAGACCTCAAGCACCCTGGCCGCGCCAACAGGATCGTCCTCAGGCGTAAGAATACGGCGTCCGGTCGCAAGCTGCTGCTGAATCTTGACCAACGTTGTTGTCTGCTGCTGAATACTGGCAACGCCCAAATCAAAGATGGTACTCGTACTGATACGCATGGCGCGTCTCCTTACTGGCCGAGGGCCAACAATGTGTCAAACATGGACGAGGCAATCTGCATCATCTTACCGGCCGCTTCATAGGCCTGCTGATAGCGCAACAGGTTGGCCGCTTCCTCATCGAGGTTGACCCCTGACAAGGATTGTTGCGCCATTTGGGATTGTTTCACTAGGCTTGCCTGGGCCTGCGCTGTGACATTGATGTCACGTGTCTTGACACCGATAGAGCTAACGATCTGGCTGTAGGCGCTTTGAAAGGAAGCTGTGCCACCGGCCAGCTTGTTTTCGGTCTGCAAACCGGCCAGCAGCAGCGCGTTGCGATTGTCTGCAACGCCTTTGGCATTGGGGCCAATAGTAAAGGAATCACCCGTCTCAGGCGCTCCGTTCAATTGTGTAGTCCAACCGTTGTATGAAACAGTTGCACCCGTGGTGGGGCTATAAACAACACTAGCTGCAAGCACTGTTGAAGTTGTGTTATCAGTTACACTGAAATGAGTCGCATCGATAAATGCAATCGTGACCTTGTTCTGCAAGGCCGCATTTGTTGGCGGAGGCGGATTGACGACGCCAGCGCTGATCGTTCCCGTCCCGATATTGCCCGTTCCGCCATGGCTGCTATTATCTATCTGAGAAATAATCGGCGCAGCTGCGGCAACTTTTGCCGTGTCGTGAATCGCCACGCCGATATCTCTCGCGCCATACCGGGTCGGTTGTATTTGCCAACTGTAACCATTTGCCGGCGCAGTAGTAGGTGCAGTAATCGTCAGCCCATCTACAACACCAATTTGAGCCCCTGGCGCAACCACCACGGGAGGGGTAAACAACGACGCTTTATCAGACAACCTGATCAAGCTATATCCAGCCGGGCTACTGCTGCCATCACTATATGACAAGTTGTAATCGCTGGTCGTTACCTTGCTCACGTCGCTGAGCGTCACTGTCGGTGAAGCTCCCGGAGTCAAGTCATTATTATTGACATTGGGAATTATTTTTGCACTTGGAACCGCATTGGGCCCTGAAGCGCCAGACGGCCCCATGACATTGAAGAAGACATCACCAATTGCATCATTCAGGTCCTGACCCAAGCGATGTTGGTCATTGAAGGTCTGCGCCAAGCCGATCGCCACTCGGCCCAAGGAATTTTGTGCGGTATCGAGGGATTCGGCACGGAACGCCAGCAGTCCACCCAGATTTCCACTATTGAGGCTCTCTCGCTGCAGATAAAACACCTGGCCACCTCCGGCCTGGTAACCCACGTCGATACGCGAAGGATCGTCCAGAGAGGGCTGTGCGGTCAGGATATAGGGCTGACTACCCACCACCAAGGCCTGCCCCATACCCATTGAAACATTATAGGCACCGTCGCTCTGTCTCACCACGGTGACGTTGATTTCCTTGTTGAGCTCAGAAATCAGGTTATCTCTCATGTCGAGAAGGTCATTCGGTTGACCACTGCCACTCGCTTGCGCGATAACGACGCGATTGTTGAGTTCGGCGACTTGTCTAGCATAGGAATTGATCATGTCGACACTGGCAGTGACTTGGGCATTGAGGCCCTCACGAATTTCCACAAAGCGTTGGTTCAACGCTTGGAAGCGTGTCACCATAGCATCTGCGGAACTGATCATGCTTTGCCGTGACGGTACAGAGGCCGGATTGGCTGCAACATCATGCACCCCCTGGAAAAACTGCTGCAGCGCTGGCGACAATCCAGCATTGGGGTCAGCCACCATATTATTGAGCTGGCTGATCTGGGCTGAAAAAGTTTCCAGATAGCTGCTTTGGGTTTGCGCTGTTTGTACTCGCAGATCAAGGAACTCGTCATAGACGCGCTTGACCGAGTCAACATTGACGCCGGTTCCGAGGAACCCTGCGCCGGTATTCACCGGTGTGTTCGCGGTCTGCACTATCTCCTGGCGGTGATAGCCCGGCGTGGATGCATTAGTGATGTTATGGCCTGTCACTGTCAGTCCGATCTGCGCTGCCCGCAGACCTGAAATACCAACATCTAAAGCTCCACTCATTTTGAACTCCTCTGCCTAATCTGACTTTGACTCATAATTACATAGCGGCAGGAAAACGCAATACTTTAAGCGAGAGCTTGGCGCAGGGTAGCGCCATTGATAACCCGCGCCAGCTTGTCGGCATACATCGGATCAGTGGCATAACCGCCTTGTTGCAGGCCGCGCGCAAACCCTGAAGCATCGAGTGGCTGCGCGAACATGTGCGCGTAACGCGAGTTATTTTTCAGCAAGCTGGCGTAGTCCTTGAGTCCGTCAGCGTAGGAGTCATAAGCACGAAACAGTTCCGTGCTCTTCTGCGCCACGCCATTGACGTATTCGGTCGTCTGCGCCTCCATCACCGCGCCTTTCCACCCCTTGCCAGCCTTGATGCCAAAAAGGTTATGGCTGTTGTTACCCTGCGCATCGCGGATTTCATGCTTGCCCCAGCCACTCTCCAGTGCCGCATGGCCCAGCAGGAAGTGCGCGGGGATACCCAATTCCTGGGCTACCTCCGCTGCGTGGGGCCACAGCGTGTTGACGAAATCCGCCGCGCCGGAAAAACTAGCCTTACCGCTAGTTGTTTGTGCGGATGCGGCAGGCGCTGCCAGTTCCGTCAGGGGCTGATTGAGCCGTGCCGGACTGCTTGTTGCCAGCGGCAAGATTTGCCGCTCCATTTTGCCAACAGGCGCATTGTCAGCCGGCTTTGTATCTTCTGCAGGAATCACTCCCTGCAGCCTCATCTGGCGCAACATCATCTCGGCCAGACCGATTCCCTTTCCTTTGCTCATGTTCTGCGCCAACTGCGAGTCCAGCATCCCGCTATAAAGCTCGGTGTTGGAGTTATCGAACAGGCCTTCCTTGGGCGTCGCCTCGCGCATGCTTTTCAGCAGCATGTTCAGAAACAGCGCCTCGAACTGCTGCGCCGCTGCACGAGCAGCCGCAACCGGGTCTGTTTTTGCCTGCAAGCGTAGCTGCCCAACGCCTTGGGCGTCGAGCGCAAATTTTGAAGACATGTCGGAGGAAGAGGAGATCATGGCATTTACCATGAAGCAGATTTCATGCCAATCTGCTTGCCATTTTCAAAGGAAGGGAGAGATGTAGCAAATATCGCTCTGGGTTAAACCCAGATTGTTCAATAGCCCTAAACTTTCAAAAACAAATATGATTAGCCACGAAGTTCAGCAGATTGCAAATACCGTAGGGGCGAATTCATTCGCCCACAGGTGCCTTGGCCGGATGGCATGGGCGAATGAATTCGCCCCTACAAACTAATAATAATCTGGATTAAATAATCTCCAGCTCGGCACGTAGCGCGCCGGCTGCTTTCATGGCCTGCAGAATCGCCAGCAAATCCTGGGGCGAGGCGCCCACGGCATTCAATGCTTTCACCACCTCGCCAAGCGAGGGACTGGCCGCCAGCACCACCAGTTCGCCTTTTTGCGCACTGATATCGATCTGCGCATTCTGCGTCGTCGTGGTTTCACCTTGCGCCAGGGGGTTAGGCTGGCTCACCTGGGCATCGCTACTGATAGTGACCGAAAGGTTGCCATGAGCCACGGCACAGTTATCCACTTCGACGTTCTGGTTCATGACCACCGATCCGGTACGTGCGTTGAGGATCACCTTGGCTGCGCCGTTTCCGGCCTGGACAGGAAGATTTTCCATTTGGGAAATAAAAGCAACTCTTTGATTCGCATCACGCGGGGCGGTCACACGCACCTGCCCGCCATCACCTGCACTCGCAGTGCCGTCGCCGAAGCGGCGGTTTATCGCCTGCACCACGCGGTCTGCCGTGGTGAAATCGGACTGATTGAGATACAGGTTGACAAAGTCACCTTGCCCCAGCGAGGTACTCACCGCACGCTCCACCGTAGCGCCCGCCGGGATGCGGCCGACCGCCAGATGATTGACCTGGGCGCTGCTGCCACCAGCGGATGCGCCAGCGCCCCCCACCAGCACATTGCCCTGGGAAATCGCATAAACCTGGCCGTCTGCTCCTTTCAGCGGCGTCATGATCAGGGTACCGCCGCGCAAGCTCTTGGCATTGCCGAGAGAGGACACGGTCACATCGATATTCTGGCCGGGACGGGCAAAAGCAGGAAGATTGGCCGTCACCATTACCGCAGCAACGTTTTTCAACTGCAGGCTGACCCCGGCTGGCAAATTAACGCCCATCTGGCCCAGCATGCTGGCAATGCTTTGCACCGTGAACGGCGTCTGGGTGGTCTGGTCGCCGCTACCGTCGAGACCGACCACCAGCCCATAACCCGCCAGCTGATTGGTGCGTACCCCTTGTATCGAAGCCAGATCCTTGATGCGCTCGGCGTGAGCGGCCATGGAACCTGCAAACAGGAATATCAGGGTTGCCGCTAATTTCCACGCATTACTCATCGCCCATTACCCCTAACACTTTCAGAACGGCATTACAGAAAGAAAGAATCGTGACAGCCAACCCATGGTTTGGGCTTCATCGATGTAACCGGTTCCCTTGTACTCCATGCGAGCATCGGCAACCTGAGTGGAAGAAACACTATTAGCGGAGGAAATATTGGTCGGATTGACCACGCCAGAGAAGCGAACGAATTCGCCGCCCTGATTGATATTCATCTGTTTTTCGCCGCTCACCAGCATATTTCCGTTGGGCAACACTTCGATCACGGTCACGGCAATGGTGCCGCTGAAGGCGTTGTTTGAACTACTGTCGCCCTTGCCTGCAAAGGTGTTTTCCGTCGCTGCCGTAACCGGCGTTCTCAGGATATTCGCGCCGGACAAGCCGCCCAGGGCGGACACAGAGGCACTGACATCACCCGTACGACTGGCCGAGGAACTGGATTTCTTGCTGGCGGAAATCTTCTCGTTAATGGTAATAATCAGCGTATCACCCACGTTGCGGGCACGACGATCCTCGAACAGCGAGCGGTTGCCATAGCCGGCCTGATAAATCGATCCATTGCCGCCAGGCGCATCAGCCACAGGCACCGGGCGCGCCGTCATCGGCTGATGCACGGCAGCGGGTGGCACGGTCACGCAGCCAGCCAGCAGGAGCAATACAGAGGAAACTTTCCAAAGCGTCTTAATCATGGCTCACATCTGCGTCAATTTCTGCAACATCTGATCGGAAACCGTGATCGCCTTGGAGTTGATCTCGTAGGCACGTTGCACCTGGATCATGTTCACCATTTCCTCCACCACGTTGACGTTGGAGGTTTCCACAAAGCCCTGATTCAACACGCCAAGCCCATTGGTGCCCGGCGTATTGGCTGACGGCGCGCCAGAAGCAGCGGTTTCCGCATACAGGTTCTCGCCCTGGCTTTGCAGACCGGCGGGATTGATGAAATTGGCCAGTTGCAGGCTGCCTACCTGAGTTGCCGCTGTTGAACCCGGTTGCACCACGGAAACAGTGCCGTCACGCCCGATGGTCACGCTCAGGGCATCGGCAGGAATCGTCAGCGCCGGCTGCACCGGATAGCCGCTGGAAGTCACTACCTGGCCCTGGCTATCGACCTGGAATGCGCCATCGCGGGTATAGCCTGTGCTGCCATCCGGCATGAGAATCTGGAAAAAACCCTTGCCATTCACCGCGAGGTCGAGTGGATTATCCGTTTTCTGCAGGTTGCCCTGCAGGTGAATGCGCTCCGTGGCAACGGTTCGCACGCCCACGCCCAGTTGCAGGCCGGAGGGAATCTGGGTTTGCTGCGACGACTGTGCGCCCGGCTGGCGCATGGTCTGGTAGAGCAAATCCTCGAACACCGCGCGGCTACGCTTGAAACCATTGGTGCTGACGTTAGCCAGGTTGTTCGACACCACGTCCATATTGGTCTGTTGCGCGTCGAGACCGGTTTTGGCAATCCACAGTGAGCGAATCATGTTCTAAACTCCATTTTCAATTTTATTACTTAACCACGGAGAACACGGAGGGCACGGAGAAGGACTATCCTGGTCATTTTCATGCTCACCCAAAGTGACCAACGTCAAGCGACATAGCATCTTTTACTCCGTGTTCTCTGTGTTCTCCGTGGTTAAAAATTTTCACATTAACCATTCAAGTTCAAAATCTGGCCGGCCTTGGCATCGTTGTTCTGCGCATTGGTCACCAGCTTGATCTGCATGTCAAAACTGCGCGCATGGGCGATCATATTCACCATCGCCTCCACCATGTTGACGTTGCTGCTTTCCAGCGAATTGCCGGCCAGCATCACGTTGGCATCGGCTGGCGCGGGCTGGCCACTTTTGAGGCGGAACAGCCCATCCTCGCCTTTCACCAGATCTGCCTCGGGCGGGTTGACCAGTTTGACGCGCCCCACTGCCGTCACTGAAGTCAGTGTCTGCCCGGTGGGTATAGCAGAAATCGTGCCATCCTTGGCGACCGTGATGTCATTATCGGGCGGAATCGAAATCGCACCGCCGTCTCCCAGCACATTCTGGCCGTTGCGGGTTTGCAGCACGCCGTTGACGTTGATCTGAAAACTACCGTTACGGGTATAAGCCTCGGAGCCGTCCGCCGCCTGCACCGCGATCCAGCCCTTGCCCTGAACCGCCATGTCAAGATCACGCCCGGTATGCTGAATCACGCCAGGATTGAAGTCCGCGCCGGTGGTCGAATCCACCACGAAAGCGCGGGTTTTTGCCCCCTCGCCATGCACCGGCAGTGCGCGAAACGCGTTGGTTTCGGCGCGATAGCCGGTGGTGGTGACATTGGCCAGGTTGTGAGCTGTCGATGCCTGCTGCCACATCGTGTGCTTGGCGCCAGTCATGGCGATGTAGATCAGACGGTCCATATTTTTTCCTCACTGTAGGGGCGAATTCATTCGCCCGATGAGGGCGGTTAAAACCGCCCCTACAATTCTTACCTCAGATTCATCAGCGTCTGCTGAATCGCATCCTGCGTCTTGATGGTCTGGGCGTTGGCCTGGTAGGCGCGCTGCGCCACAATCATGTTCACCAGTTCCGCGGTCAGGTCGGTGTTGGAATCCTCGGTCGAGGAAGATTGCAACGAACCCAGCGAAGCCGTACCTGGGGCGCCCACCAAGGCCGGACCGGAGTTGGAACTTTCCGTCCATTGGTTATCCCCCATCTGCTGCAAGCCCTGTGGATTGGCGAAATTAGCCAGTGCCACCTGGCCCAATGTTTTGGTCATGCCGTTGGTGTAGCGCCCCATAAGCGTGCCATCATCCCCAATATTGAAACCAGCCAGTCGCCCTGACGTAAAGCCATCCTGACTCAGGGTGCTAACGCCGAAGGAACTGCCGAATTGGGTGGTATGAGGTGGATTAGCACTATTAGGATCACCAAAATTGAACGTCATTGTCTGCGGTGTCACCGTACCTAGGGTAGCATCCCAATTAATAACAATTCCACCTATGGAACCAAGAGGCAAAGGCGGACTCGATGGTCCGGTCAGTTTGCCGGTAGTATCAAAAGTCAGCTGACCAACATCTGTAATTGCCCCAGCATCATTCAGCCCATTATCCACGGTCATCAGCACATTCCAGGTATTTACTGCAGCGTCCTTGACGAAATAATAAGTCGCAATATGCGGGTTACCGAGACTGTCGTAAATTGTAAGGGAAGTCGAACTGTTATAGGTTGCAGGATCAGGCGCGACATAGGTGGGCGGGACGGTAGCAGGAGCCACGGCAGTCAGAGCACCAGCCGTCAGGGGAGCCGATGGCGCGGTCATTCTTGAATCCAGATTAGCACCGATGGAAATTTTGCTGGTGACTAGTGGATCGATATCCGCAGTCGGCAACTGCAAATCACCCAGCGCACCTGTAATCACACCAGATACATCAGCCTGGTAACCAGTCAGGTTTACACCGCTACTGGTGACGACATAGTTATCCTTGTCCAACTGGAACTGCCCGTTACGCGTATAGCTGACGGCCCCGGCATCACTCAAACGAAAGAAACCCCGCCCGTTGATTGCCAAATCCAGGGGGTTATTGGTCGAGGTAATATTGCCCTGAGTGAACTGCTGCGCCACATTTGCCAGTGTGGTACCGATACCCACCTGATTCCCTCCGCCTCCCGAGAGAGAAGCGGCAAATACATCGGCGAACTGCGCCTGCGAAGCCTTGAAACCCACGGTTCCCGAGTTGGCTACGTTATGGCCAATCACATCCAGGTTCTTGGAGGATGCATTCAGGCCACTTAATCCAGTTTGAAAACCCATGATATTTCCCCTTATAGAATCTGTTTGACTTGCGACAAGGCTACCGGACCCAGTCCAACCACATTCAGCGTTGCGCCCTGCAGCCCGAGCGACACGCTGGCAACCTGACCTACCGCCAGCGCGGTGACATCGACATTTTTGCCGCCCTGCTCGGCGACCACCTCGAAGGTATAGGCACCGTCTGGCGCTACGTCTCCACTGTCGGTCGTGCCATCCCACTGGAACGGGATGCTGCCAGCCGCATCCTGTGCGCCCAGGTCTGCGGTATGGATTACCGCGCCGGAAGCGTCCTTGATATTGACCGTCAGGCTGTCCAGTGCCTGCGGAATATCGACACCGCCATAGGCCGCCCCCCCCGCCAGGTCCAGCCTATCTCCCTCGACCATCACGCCGTGACCGACCAGGCTGGCCGCCTGTAGCGACTGTCCAGCGAGGAATGATTCCGAAATAGCCTTGACGGCATCATTGAGCTGATTGATGCCGGTGACGGTGGAAAGCTGCGCCATCTGACTGGTCACCTGGGCGTTATCCAGCGGATTCAGCGGGTCCTGGTTTTGCATCTGCGTCACCAGCAGCTTGAGAAAACGATCCTCCGTTTCCTGCGCGGCAGTTTTGGTGGGTGCCGCCGTGGCGGTCGCACCTGAAACTGTATTAACCGTAGTCATGATCGCCTATCTCCTTATTGGCCCAGCTGCAGCGTTTTGAGCAACAGGGTTTTTGCCGTATTCATCACGTCCGCGTTGCTCTGGTAGGAGCGCGACGCGGAAATCATGTTTACCATCTCTTCCACCGCGTTGACGTTGGGCATGGTCACATAGCCCTTGGCATCCGCCATGGGGTGCTTGGGGTCGTACATCATTTTCATCGGCGCCGGGTCGTCGATCACCCTGGTCACCCGCACCCCGGCGGCAGCGCCGTTGTTGCCGCCCAGCGGCGTGGCGCTGAACACCACCTGCTTGGCGCGGTAGGGCTGCCCGGTGGAGCTGGTGGCGCTGTCGGCATTGGCCAGGTTGCTGGCCACCACGTTGAGGCGCTTGGATTGCGCCGTCATGGCGGAGCCGGAAATCTCGAAGAGATTGAACAGGGACATGATTATTGACCTTTCAGGGCGAGATCAATGGTTCTGAACTTGCTGCTCACCCGGTCCAGCGCAAACTGGTAGCGGATGGCGTTATCGATGAACTGGGTACGCTCCACGTCCATGTCCACGGTGTTGCCGTCGATGCTGGGCTGGGAGGATTGGCGATACTGGGTGCGCGCCCCAAGTGGGTTGTTTTCCCTGGCCTGCAGGTGGCCCGGCGCGGTCCGGCTCAGGCCCACTGGCGTTTCCGGCCCCACCGCCGCGCGCAGCGCCTTGGCAAAGTCAATGTCCACTGCCTTGTAGTTGGGTGTATCGGCATTGGCGATATTGCCCGCCAGCAGTTGCTGACGGTGCGCATGCAGATTCAGCGCCTTGCTCATGAAGCCGATTTCGTCGTCTATTCTGCCGATCATGACCGCCAACCTTAAAAACTTGATGATGGCATCAATAAAGCACGGATCGTGCCAGACATGAGACACGACTACAGGAAGGAGGCGCTTCTTTATTCTAATGAGCTTATAACCCCTCCCGGCCTCCCCTTGTCAGGGGAGGAGGGAAGCGGCGGCAATCTCGGAGGCAATGAGCACCCCTCCCCTGACAAGGGGAGGATGGGAGGGGTTTGAGGGCGGCAAAATTTGCCGCCAACGGCAAGACACTCAGTCGGCCGGCACCACGCGATTGCGGCCAGCTTCCTTGGCTTGATAGAGCGCCTTGTCGGCGCGGGTAATCATGGACTCGGCGCTCTCGCCCGGCCCGCGCAGGGCCACGCCGGCACTGAAGGTAATCAGCAGGCGCTGGTTGTCATGCATGAAGAAATTCTTGGTGAGATGGCGCTGTACGCGCGTCATCACCATGACAGCCTCTTCCATGCCGGCTTCGGGCAGGATGATGACGAATTCCTCGCCGCCAAAACGGGCAATGACATCCGTGGGGCGCAAAGCCTCCTTCACCACCCGCACCAGGTGGATCAGCGCCTCATCGCCGGTGTCGTGGCCATACGTGTCATTGAGCCGCTTGAAGTGATCGATATCCAGCAGCGACACACACAGCGACGTGTTCAGGCGGTCAGCGCGCGACAACTCACGCTGGAAGGCGTCATCCATGCCGCGCCGGTTTAGCGTGCCGGTCAGATGGTCCTCGTGCACCAACTCGCTGACGTGGTCCAGTTCCTTTTCCAGCTGGCTGACTTTTTCTTCCGCATCCTTGACCCGTTTATGCGCCAACTCCAGCTCGTCATGCGAACGCTGCATATCCAGTTGCATGCCGCGGGTATCTTTCATCAGGTTACCGAGAATCTGGTTGAGCTTGTTGATATCCTCGGTGCGACCGATCTCTTCGGTGTACCTCTCGATCTTGGCATGATATTCGCCGGTGCTGGCGGTCATTTCGGACATGCGGTCGATGAAGGTCGACATCATGTTCTTGATCGTGTCCTTGGCTTCCAGCAGGCTCTGCTTCAGGTTCCCCTGCTTGAAAATAACCTCCTTGAAGCTGCGCTCGGCGTCGAACAGGACACGGCTATCGAGCGGTTTGGCGATAATGTCCTGCACCACGGCAATTTGTCCGCTCAACCACTGGTCATCCAGCATCAGGTCGCTGATATTGTCCACCAGCAAACGCAGCAGTCGCACCAGGCCATCCAGCACCTGGGCATCGGAGTCGTTGCGCAGTTCGAGCTTGATCCAGAATTGCTTGAGATTCTTCGCCACGCCCTGGATGGAAGAATGATCCCGTGCCTCCCGGGCATGTTGTGCCAACAATATAGCTTCATCGCGCAGATCAGGGAATTGGGAAAGGCGGGGCGCGACGCCGGTTTGAATGGTTTGCGCCAGCATCTCGCGCAGGGCGCCGGGGATGTCGCTGGTCGAAATCTCCAGCGTGGCTGAACTGCCCGCAGGGGCTGTCAGCGTTTTGTCCTGTGGCTCGACGACGACTTCGCCGCCTTCGACCGGCACGCCCGTCTGCGCCACCGGGTTCTCCGCCCAAGAACTGACCAGCGCCTGGACCTTGGTAAACAGCACTGCCGAGTCGCGGGAAAAATTACTCAAAACCCGCTCCAGCCCATCCTTCTTGCGAGCCACGGTTATCCCGCTCTGCTTCAGGTCCCACTGGCGCATCAACTCGCGAATCAATTCGCCCCAGGGAATTTCACTGCCCGCAGCCGATTTTGGCAACAGGCTGGCCAACGCGCCCTCGACTGCCTTTTGATCGCCAGACCCCAGCGCCTTCGCCAGCCCCTTGAATTGCGGCGCCATCTCGGGAAGTTGTTTGGCCGATTCCTGCAAGGCCTTCAACAATACCTGATCACCCTTGGAGGAAGGCACTGCTGGCGTGGTGCCGGCAATTTCGTGGTAAATGGTTTGGTAATTTTCAGGAGTAGGCGCAATCCGCCGCGCCGACAATAGCTTCAGGGTTTCACGAGCGATATCAGCAGGATTGGTGAAGGCGGGCATTTTGATTCAAGCCAAATAAGATGGGTGCTGGCGCAGTATAGCACCGCGGCATTTTCGGTTACAATCCGGCTATGCTTACGCGCCTGTTGTACCTCTGCCTGTTACTGGGCCTCCCCTTCCCGCTCCTGGCCGACAACCAGTGGCAAAACCTGGAAGCCATCCGCGCCGGCGCCACCCAGTTCGCTCTCCAGCAAACCACGGCACAACCGGGCAGCGTGACCGTCACGGCGGGAGCAATGGAGTCCCGCTTGCGTTTGCCTGCCTGCCCCGCCATGGAATTTTTCTTACCAGCAGGTAGCCGCCTGTGGGGCAACAGTAACGTCGGGGTGCGTTGCCCTGCCCCATCGACATGGACCGTTTACGTGCCAGTCAACGTAAGGGTTACAGCTGACATCGTATTCGCTGCACGCCCCCTGCAAACGGGGCAAAAATTGAGCGAATCGGATATCCTGATCAAGAGCGACGACATCACCCAGTTCACTTCTGGCGTCATCACTGACCCCAGGCAGGCGCTGGGTAAAACCGTCACCCTGGGCGTTGCCGCGGGCTATCCGTTACGCATCGATATGCTGCGCGCCCCGCATGTAATCCAGCAAGGACAGAGCGTAAAAATCATCGCCCTGGGCCGTGGCTTCCAGGTCAATGCTGAAGGAAAGGCACTAAACAACGCGGCCGAGGGTCAAATCGTCTCGATACGCACCCCGTCAGGGCGCGTCATCAAGGGAACCGCGCGGGAAGGCGGCATCGTTGAAGTGCCATTCTGAGGTGGTTCCTCAATGGCACGACAATTGCTACACTGCACAATCATGAAATATTGTGTCCGCCGGCTAAAGTTTTTCTGTTTCATGCCGCTGTATCAACTATCAATAGTCTCCTGCACAGCAGGATTGGCATAAAGGAAATATCGTGAAAATTGACAGTTCAGCCGGCAAACTTACTGCCACCCCCAACAGCGAAAGCAAGGTGGCGCGCAGCAACGTTCCGCAGCAAGCCGCCACTAAACAGGGAAGCCGCGACGAAGTCCAGTTGACGTCAACCAGCCAGTTGCAGGCCATGGGTGGCCTCAATGACAGCACACCACCCATGGACAGTGCAAAAGTTGAGGCTATCAAGCAAGCCATCTCCGAGGGGCGCTTCAAAATCAATCCTGAAATGATCGCAGATCGCCTGCTAAGTTCGGTTAAAGACCTGCTGACAAGCCAAAAGGGCTAAATTGAAACAGACTGAATTTGCGCTGAAGCTAAGTGCAGAGATTGAAGCTTTCCGGGAATTTCACCATACCCTGCAGCAGGAACAGGCCGCCCTGATAGACGGCGAAATAGATCGACTGCTGCAGCTTGCCCCCGTCAAAACCGGATTAATGGAAAAGCTTTCCACCTTCAGCGCCGAGCGTGGACGACAACTGGCCGCCGCTGGTCACGAAAACAACCCCGCAGGACTGGCCGCCTGGTTTAACGCCATCGGCGTGAATGACGAGACTCGCAAACTGTGGGGCCAGCTCCTCGACTTGGCTCGCGAGGCCGAACAGGCAAACCGCAGAAACGGGATGCTGATCGAAACCCATCTACGCCACAATCAGCAGGCCCTGGCCGTACTCCAGACAGCCGCGAATCCGGGTAACAGCCTTTATGGCGCCAATGGCCAGATCAGCAGCCTGAGCAGCGGACGCCCGCTCGGTAAAGTCTGATTGGGGGAAAATAAGTAAGCTGGGTTTATCCTGGAAAAAGCAGTTAACCACGGAGCTCACGGAGAACACGGAGTAAAAACAAAGGATTGCACGTTACTTGGTATTCACCTGCGGTGCGCTGAGCCTGCCGAAGTGTTGGGGTGAGTCGACAAAAGACTCAAGATGGCTTTTCTCCGTGCTCTCCGTGTCCTCCGTGGTTTCGAACTAAAGTTTTTAGGTTTATTGCAGCACTGTCTTAGGCACCTCGCCATCCGGCTCGATCATGATCGTTACGCGTCGATTCCGGCCACGTCCTTCATTGCTGTCATTGGGCTCAACCGGCCGTTGATCGGCATAACCGATGGCCGTCAAACGCGCCGGATTCACGCCGTTTTCAATAAACAGTCGTACCACGCTGCTGGCACGGGCAGTGGATAATTCCCAGTTGGATGGATAGGCGGGTGTGGCAATAGGAATATTGTCGGTATGCCCTTCGATATGAATCGCGTTGGGAACCCCCGCCGCCACCTGCGCCACCGCCGACAGAACCTGGATGGATTGTTTTTCCAGCTGTGCCTGTCCGGGCGCAAAAAGAACGCTGGCGTTAATTTCGATCGACACGCCAAGCGGACTCTGCGTGACGCGCACGCGACCCTCTTTCACCAGTGGCTCCATGACCTTGAGGAGATCGGTGGCGATCCCCTTCATTTTTTCTTCCTCTTTTTTTCGCTTGGCTTCCAGCGCCGGATCGGCCTTTCTCACCGCAATGGGCTGCAAGATCACGCTCGGCTTGCCTTCCTGGGCACGGTTGGCTTGCTGCATGTCGATACGGATCGGATCCGAACTGGTCGGCGCCCGCTTGAAAGCATCAACCAGCGAATCGCTCAATACACGGTATTTCCCTTCATTGAGGGAGGATATGGCATACATCACGACAAAAAAGGCAAACAGGAGGGTAATGAAATCGGCGTAGGAAACCAGCCAACGCTCGTGATTCTCGTGTTCTTCGGGTCTTTTTTTACGCGCCATTTGGATTAGCTCTCAGCTTTCAGCTGTCAGTTGTCAGGGCCACCGGTTTTACTGATAGCTTACTGGCTGATGGCTGACGGCTACAGTATGTAGCCCTGCAACTTGGTTTCGATGACTCGCGGATTCTCGCCATTGGCAATCGAACCCAGCCCTTCGATCAGCATTTCACGTATCGTCACCTGGTGGCCGATCAGCGCCTTGAGTTTGTTGGCGATGGGCAGAAAGAGCAAATTGGCGGAACCCACGCCATAGATCGTGGCGACGAAGGCCACTGCGATGCCGCCGCCCAGCTTGGATGGGTCGGAGAGATTTTCCATGACATGAATCAAACCCATCACTGCCCCGATAATGCCAATCGTGGGCGCATAACCGCCGGCCGCCTCCCATACCTTGGCTGCCTGACGCTGATGTTCCTCATAGGTGTCGATATCGACCTCAAGTGCCTCACGAATTTTTTCAGGCTCGGCGCCATCCACCAGCATCTGCAGGCCCTTGCGCTTGAATGGATCATCAAGGTCGTCTATCAGCGGCTCCAGCGCCAGCAACCCGCCTTTGCGCGCCAACTGACTCCATGAAAGAATTTCCTCGATGAGGTGCTGCGGATGGAAGCGTGGCGTCACAAATACCCACTTGAGCAATTTCATCCCGCCGAGGAACACCGGCAGCGAGCTTTGCAACATGACCGCCCCCATGGTGCCACCGATAACGATCAGAAAAGCCGTGAGCTGTAGCAATGAGCCAAGATGTCCACCCTCAAGAATCTGGCCACCGAGAATGGCCAGCAGCGCCAACGCCAAGCCCGCGATGCTGATGAAGTCCACACCGCCGCGCATCAGGCGACCAACCAGTCCTTGAGCCGGCCGCGCAGGCGTGCCACGGCCTGGCTATGAAGCTGGCTCACGCGGGATTCAGTTACGCCCAGCACTGCACCGATTTCTTTCAAATTCAGCTCCTCTTCATAATACAAGCTCATCAACAACTGCTCGCGCTCCGGCAGAACCTTGATCGCCTCGACCAGGGCGGCGCGAAAATCTTCATTTTCAATCTGCCCTAATGGCCCGGGACTTTGATCAGCCGAGTGGCGCTCAAAGAAATCGTCATCGCCTTCCGCCTGATAATCCTCGTAATACACCAATTGGTGCCCACGGGCATCCTGCAGCATCTGCTGAAACTCTGCCAGTGGCACTTTCAGTTCATTTGCCAGTTCCTGCTCACTTGGCTGCCGCCCCAGCTTTTGTTCCAGCTTGTGCAGAACCGCTTCGATGGTACGCATGCTCTTGCGCACCGAACGCGGCGCCCAGTCTGCCTCGCGCAGCTCATCCAGCATGGCACCACGAATCCGCTGCGTGGCGTAAGTCTCGAACTGTGCCCCTTGTGACTGATCATAGTGCCCTACCGCATCGAGCAGGCCAATCAAGCCGGCCTGGATCAAATCGTCCACTTCCACGCTGGACGGCAGCCTGGCTGCCATATGGTGCGCGATACGCTTGACCAACGGCGCATACTGCACCACGTATTGCTCCTTGCTCTGTAGCTTGCCGTTAGCCTGATACATTTGCCGACTAGGCCCGCCCCGGCCTGCCCGTCACACCGGCAGTGGCCCGACTGCTTTGCACCAGGCGTTGCATGAAAGCCTCCATCTGACCCTGTCCGCCGCCAGGACGAGGCCATTGTTCCACTTTTTCGGCCAGGTTGCGGAAAGACTGCGCCGCGACAGAAGCGGGAAAGGCATCCACTACCGTGCGGCCCAACTGGGTGGCGCGATGTATTTTCTCGTCCTGTGGTACGAACCCCATGAAGTCCAGCGACACCTTGAGAAAACGTTTGGCCACCTCGGCCATGTTATTGAACACCACTCCGGCCTCTTCAGGACTGGCCACCCGGGTTACCACAATATGAAAATTGCGCCGGGCGAACCCCTGATTAAGCACCTTGATCAGCGCATAAGCGTCGGTCATGGAAGACGCTTGCGGATCAACTACCACCACCAGCTCCTGCGCCGCCAGGCTCAAGGGCAGGACATTGCTCGCCACCCCGGCAACGGCATCAACTAGCACCACATCCACCGGGTGCGCCAGTTGGGCGAATGACCGCACCAGCCATTCCAGATCCGCTGCGGAAATATTTGCCAGTGCCTGCACGCTCTTGCCAGCCGGCACCACCCCAATGCCTTCCGGCCCGGACAGCATCACCTGTTCAAGGGTGTGCTCGCGGCGCAGCACATGAGTCAGGTTGTAATAGGGCGTAAGGCCGAGCATGCCGACCACGCTGTGATCGCCCTGATGTTCGTCCAGTATCATCACCTGCTTGCCGCGCTTGGCAAGCGCGACAGCCAGGTTGATCAGCGCGCTGGTCTTGCCGACCCCGCGTTTGCCGCTGGTCAGCGTAACAATACGCACGAAGTCGTCCGCCAGCAGGCGACGCAAGCCTTCGGCCTGATCCTGCATAACCTCAGACACGCAACGCCCCGGATTCCGTTCCACCATCGTCCGTGGCGCCAGCCATCAGCAATGGGTATTCGCCCTCCTCCAAACTGAAGGGAGCCAGCGATTCGACCGGGCGCAAAGCGCGATCCACCAGATACATGGCGTTTGCGAGGTGCAAATCCTCTGGCACGCGCTGGCCGTTGGTAATGTAATGCACCGGCAGTTGATGGCGCACGATGACATCCAGAGCCCCGCCCATGCTGATCGCCTCGTCAATCTTGGTCAGGATGCAGCCTTCAAGATCGGCCCCGCGGTAGGCGCGCACCACGTCTTCCAGCGTGCTGGCCTGGGCATTGGCGCTGACCAGCAGCAGCCGCTTCACGCTGCGACCAGCGCCCGCCAGCAAGGCTACCTGCTCGGTCAGACGGCGGTCGCGCTGGCTCATACCGACGGTGTCGATCAACACCAGATGCTTGTTCTGCAAATCGGCCAGGGTGAACTGCAGGTCCGCCTCATCCTTGACCGCGTAGACCGGCACGCCAAGAATTTTGCCGTAAATTTTAAGTTGTTCATGCGCCCCGATCCGGTAGCTGTCGGTGGTGAGCAGCGCCAGTTTGTTGGCACCATGCTGCAGGCGGCAGCGCGCTGCCAGTTTTGCCACGGTCGTGGTCTTGCCAACCCCCGTCGGCCCCACCAGGGCATAGACGCCGCCACGCTCTATAATGTCCTGGCCGGCTGCTACCGCGCGCAGATTGTGGGTAAGTGCCGCCTTGACCCATTTCAGGCCACGGTTGAAATCGCCGCCGGGCGGCAGTTTTTCAAGCAACTGGCGCGACAGCGCAGGGCTGAATCCGGCCGTCAGCATGTGACGCAGGATTTCCACCTTGACCGGATCGCTACGCTGCAACTCGCCCCACGCCAGACCAGCCAGTTGACCTTCCAGCATGCCGCGCAGGGAGCGAATTTCGCGCATCATTTCCTGCGCCACGCTGTTATCCATGGGATTGGACACAGGTGGTGTCTGGGATTTTGCTTGCTGCGCTGCAGGCGCCACGGAGTCGAGCATCGCTTCCTGGCGGATACGCTGCAGCACGCTGATTTCTTCCCGCTTGACGGGGCGGGGGCTGACAGGGATAGGGCGAGGTTCAGGATCATACTCGGTCGGACGCGTCTCTTGCGCATAGGGATTGCGCGGCTGCCTGATCACCGGTGCGGCCGCCAGGGCAGGCGTGGCGAGCGATGCCATATCCATATTGGCGACTGCCATGATCTCGATCATGCCGTCCACCGGACGATTGGAAAGAATGATGGCATCCGCGCCGAGCGCGTCACGGACCTGGCGTAGTGCCTCGCGGGTATTAGCAGCGCGAAATTTCTTCACGTTCACGCTCTAGCTCCCAGCACGGAGGTCACGCGAATGTTTCTGGAATCAGGAACTTCGGCATGGGAAATGACTTTAAGCTGCGGCGCCACGCGGCGCAGGAAGCGCGACAATACCGGGCGCAACATTGCCGGCACCAGCAGCACGGCAGGCAGGCCCATCTGCTCCTGCTGCTGCACAGCCTGGGTGGTTTGCTGCATGAGGTTTTCCGCGAGTCCAGGCTCCAGACCCAGGCCTTCGCCCATGCCTTGGACGGCGTGCATCATGATCTGTTCCAGATCAGGCTCGAGGGTCATCACCTGCAATTCAGCGGCTCCCGGGTAAATTTGTTGCATGATAGCACGGCCCAGAGCGACGCGAACCGCAGCCGTCAGGTCGGCGGCATCCTGGGTACGGGAGGCCTGGTCGGCCAGCGTATCGATGATGGTGCGCATGTCGCGGATATGCACGCCCTCATCGAGCAAGTTCTGCAGCACCTTCTGCACCACGCCCAGCGGCAGCAGTTTCGGCACCAGATCCTCCACCAGCTTGGGCGATTCCTTGGCCAGGTGGTCGAGCAATTGCTGCGTCTCTTCGCGCCCCAGCAATTCCGCCGCATGCCCCTGGATAATATTGGAAAGATGCGTGGCCACCACGGTGCTGCTATCCACCACGGTATAGCCGAAAGTCTGGGCCTGATCGCGCAGACTGGCATCGATCCACACTGCCGGCAGGCCAAATGCCGGGTCCGTGGTTGCCGCTCCCGGCAGGGTTCCCAGCACCCGACCTGGATTGATGGCCAGATACATGCCGGAATAGGCCTCGCCCTGGCCGATTTCCACCCCTTTCAGGGTGATGCGATAACCGTTCGGGCGCAATTCCAGATTGTCGCGGATATGTACCGGCGGCACGAGAAAACCCATGTCCTGCGCGAATTTTTTGCGGATACCGCGAATACGGCGCAACAGTTCGCCGTCCTGGGCGCGGTCTACCAGCGGAATGAGTCGATAACCCACCTCGAGTCCGAGCGAGTCCACCGGCAACACGTCATTCCAGCCCACTTCCTGCATTTCCGGCGCCTGAACGGCTTCGGGCGGCGGCCCTTCCGGCAGCGCTGGCGCCTTCGCCTGCTGTTCGAGGTAGTACGCTGTCCCGGCCAGTATCCCACCCAGGGCCAGGAACGCGACATGAGGCATGTTTGGGATCAGGCCCATCAGACCGAGAATGGCGCCAGTGGTGTAGAGCACCGAGGGGCGGCTGAAAAGCTGGCTGACAAACTGCTGGCCCACGTCCTCGTCAGTGGCGACGCGGCTCACCACCATGCCCGCTGCGGTGGAAATGATCAATGCCGGGATCTGCGCCACCAGACCGTCACCGATAGCGAGCAGGGTGTAGTTGTTGGCTGCCGCCGCGAAACTCATGTCGTGCTGCAGCACCCCGATCAGCAAGCCGCCAATCACGTTGATGAACAGAATCAGGATGCCGGCCACGGCATCGCCGCGCACGAATTTGCTGGCACCATCCATGGAGCCGAAAAAATCGGCTTCCTGAGAAATCACGGCGCGGCGTGTGCGCGCCTCTTCCTCGCCGATCAGTCCGGCGTTGAGGTCCGCGTCGATCGCCATCTGCTTGCCGGGCATGGCATCCAGGGTAAAGCGCGCGCTGACCTCCGCAATACGCCCGGCACCTTTGGTAATCACGACAAAATTGATCACCACCAGGATGACGAATACCACGATACCGACGGTGTAGTTGCCGCCCACCAGAAAGTGGCCGAATGCCTCGATCACCTTGCCCGCCGCATCCGGGCCGGTATGCCCTTCGAGCAACACCACGCGCGTCGAAGCCACATTCAGGGAAAGACGCAACAAGGTGGTGACCAGCAGTACCGTGGGAAACACCGAAAATTCAAGCGGCTTCTGGGTATTCAGGCTGACCAGCATCACGATCATCGACAGGGCGATGTTGAAAGTGAACAGCATGTCGAGCAGAAACGGCGGCAACGGCAGCACCATCATGGCCAGAATCATGATGATGAGAACCGGCCCCGCCATGGTGACCAGACTACGACGACCGAGCAGGGGGGCTGCGTCTACTCTGGCATTCATCTAGGCACCTGTTTCCATCGTTTTCAAGCGGCTTCTCTCACAAAATCCAGTTCCGGGGGTACCGGCAATTCATGCGGCGCTTCCGGCTGTGCGCCACCATAAGTATTATAACGACGCAGTTGATACACATAAGCCAGCACTTCCGCCACGGCAGTATAAAGTTTGTCCGGGATTTCCTGCCCCAGTTCGGCATGGCGATACAGCGCGCGCGCCAGCGGCGGCGCTTCCAGTATCGGCACGTGGTTCTCTTCCCCCAGTTCGCGAATCCTGAGAGCGATCAGCGCGGCACCCTTGGCAATCACCTGCGGGGCACGCATCTTGTTTTCCTGATAGCGCAAGGCTACCGCATAATGCGTCGGGTTGGTCACAATCACATCGGCCTTGGGCACTTCCGCCATCATGCGGCGACGTGCGGCTTCGCGCTGCAGGGCGCGGATGCGCGCCTTGACATGCGGGTCGCCCTCCGTTTCCTTGCCTTCCTGGCGAACCTCTTCCTTAGTCATCCTGAGCTGCTTACTATGGTTCCACAACTGGTAAGGCACATCGATCGCCACGATCAGCAGCAAGGAAGCGGACACCGTTATGAAAGTGAAACCGACCATGCCGGCTACATGAGCCATCCCGCTCTCCAGCGGCTCGGAAACCAGCGCAATGACACCATCCACATTCTGCCAGACAACCCACAGCGCCACGCCGCCGATCAGGCCGGCCTTGAACACCGCCTTGATCATCTCCACCACCCCGCTCCAGGAAATAATGCGCGTCACCCCCTTTAGTGGATCAAGGCGGGAAAATTTAGGCGCCAAGGCCTCGACAGAAAACAGCCAGCCGGAAATCAGCATTGAAGAAGCCACGGTAGCAAGCATCATCAGCCCCAGCAAAGGCATGAAGGCAAGCAATATGTCTAATGAATACTGGTGAAGGTGAAGCAACATATGCTCGGGATCGAAAATCGACGCTCTATCCAGCGTCAGGGCATTCTTCATCAGGGCACGCATGTGCTCCAACATGCCATCGCCCATGAACATCAAGCCGCCACCCGCAGCCAGCAGAACGGCAACAGTTGTCAGTTCGCGCGAACGCGCAACCTGCCCCTTTTCCCGTGCCTGCTCGATACGCCGCTGCGACGCGGGTTCCGTGCGTTCTAGATCGCTGTCTTCAGCCATTTCCACCCTCTTAGGGGGGGGAGTTTAACATGCCGCGAAGCCAGCAAAAAGGCGCGTGCATTACCGACTGGCAATGCAGCGTAGTGGATTATTCCGCTTCTTCCATCCAGGCCATCTGGATGGCCTCGAGAATTTTCTCGTTGGAACGGCTGGGATCGTCGCTGAAGCCATCCAGTTGCGTCACCCATTGGTGCAGGTCGGTGAAACGAACATATTGCGGGTCGGTGTCGGGATACTTTTCGTACAGCGCGATTGCGACCTGGTGAACATCGGTCCATTTCATATCAGTGATGTCCTTCCTTGACCATGTTGATGGTGTACTTGGGTATCTCGATCACCAGATCCTGGGCGTCGACGATGGCCTGGCACGACAAGCGTGAGTTTGGTTCCAGCCCCCATGCCTTGTCGAGCATGTCTTCCTCGAGCTCCTCTGCCTCATTGAGCGACTCGAGGCCCTCACGCACGATCACATGGCAGGTAGTGCAGGCGCACGATTTCTCGCAGGCATGTTCGATTTCAATACCGTTTTCGAGCAGGGTGTCGCAGATGGACACGCCGACTTTGGCTTCGATCACTGCGCCCTCGGGGCACAGTTCGACGTGGGGCAGAACGATCAGTTGGGGCATTTTTAGCTCTCGGTAGTTAGCCATCAGCCATCAGCCATCAGCCATCAGTTTTTTGCTGACAGCTGATAGCTGACTGCTGACTGCTATAAAATCAATTTTCCAGTTCTTCCAGCTTGTGCCCGGTCAGCGCCTTGTTGACGCTGGCGTCCATGCGCCGCGCGGCAAAGGATTCTGTGGCGTGGTTGAGCGACTCCAGCATCTGGGTGACGCGGCGGTGATCCTCGCCGGCGATGGCGGTGCGCAGTAGCGCAATCTTGGCGGCAATGGCTTCGCCCTCCCCCGTTTTCAACAAATGGCCATCCTCGTGCAGGGCAGCTTCCACCGCCTCGATCAGGCGACCGCCCTCGACCCGCGCTTCCTGAAGGGCACGTGCCAGCATATCGTCCTTGGCATGCTCATGCGAGGCTTGCAACATTTGCGTGATCTGTTCATCACTCAAGCCGTATGAAGGCTTGACCGTCACTGAGGATTCCACGCCAGTACTCTGCTCCCGCGCCGTGACGGAAAGCAGGCCATCAGCATCTACCTGGAAGGTGACGCGGATACGCGCCGCGCCGGCCACCATGGGCGGGATGCCACGCAGTTCGAACTTGGCCAGGGAACGGCAATCGCTCACCAGTTCGCGTTCGCCCTGCACCACGTGGATGCTCATGGCGGTCTGGCCATCCTTGTAGGTGGTAAATTCCTGGGCACGCGCCACGGGTATGGTGGAATTGCGCGGAATCACCTTTTCGGTCAGCCCGCCCATGGTTTCCAGGCCGAGCGACAAGGGAATTACGTCGAGCAGAAGCCAGTCGTCTTCGCCTCTGTTACCGGCCAGCACATTGGCCTGAATTGCCGCGCCCAGCGCCACCACCTTGTCCGGATCAAGGTTGTTTAGCGGCTCCTGACCAAAAAACTGGCCTACTGACTGCTGGATAATTGGCATGCGAGTGGAGCCGCCAACCATCACTACGCCTTTGACTTCTTCCACTGATAAACCCGCATCCCGCAATGCTTTTTTGGTGGGGTTCAGCGTTTTTTTGACCAGGCTCTGGGTGATGTCGGTGAATATCTCGGAGCTCAGCGTCAGGTCCACCATTTCACCGCTGGAAAGCACTGCAGTGATGCGTGTCTCCGGGTGCTCGGTCAATGCTTCCTTGGCAGCACGGGCATGGGTGAGCAACAGGCGGGTATCTTGATGATTCAATCCGGACAATCCCGCCTGTTCAAGAATCCAGCAATAGATGCGGTGGTCGAAATCATCCCCGCCCAAGGCTGAATCTCCGTTGGTGGCCAATACTTCGAACACACCACGGGAGAGTTTGAGTATGGAAATGTCGAACGTGCCGCCGCCCAGATCGAATACGGCGTACACCCCTTCGGCACCGTTATCCAGCCCATAGGCGACTGCCGCCGCGGTAGGCTCATTGAGCAGGCGCAGTACGTTGAGACCCGCCAGCCGCGCCGCATCCTTGGTGGCTTGGCGCTGGGCATCGTCGAAATAGGCCGGGACAGTGATTACTGCACCGACCAACTCACCACCAAGAGATTTTTCCGCGCGATGGCGCAACACCTTGAGAATTTCCGCCGATATTTCCACTGGACTTTTCACTCCGGCAACGGTCTTGATCTGCACCATACCGGGTTCATCCACGAAACGGTAGGGCAGATGGCCTGCGTCGGCAATATCGGACAAGCCACGCCCCATGAAACGCTTTACCGAGACGATGGTATTTTGTGGGTCGACAGCCTGAACCTGCTGGGCAGGAAAACCCACTTCCACGCTGTCGCTAGTGTATCGCACCACCGAGGGCAGCAAGGAGCGGCCGTTTTCGTCGTTCAATACCACGGCAAGACCACTGCGCACCGTTGCCACCAGGGAATTGGTGGTGCCAAGGTCGATGCCCACCGCCAGGCGATGCTGGTGAGGTGCGGCGCTCATGCCGGGTTCGGCGATTTGCAGTAATGCCATTAAGAATCCTTATTAACCACAAGCTAACCCCCCTCAAATCCCCCCTTGTCAGGGGGGAAGCCGGACACTCCTCCCCTGACAAGGGGAGGCCGGGAGGGGTTAGGCTTCCATCAACTCCAGGGCGTTATCGATTTCCTCGCCCAGCTTTTCCATGAATTTCAGCTTGCGCACCAGTCCGGAAGCGGCCTGGTAGTCAGCCTGCTCGTCCAGCAAGCGCCCCAGCTCATCATGCTGCGCGCGCACTTCGCCACGCAGGCGGTGATACAGCGCCTCCATGTCGTCGACATCCTGTGCTTCCTTCGCTTCCATGATGGCCTCGCGCCATTCCATCTGCTCCATGAGGAAATCCGCTGGCATGGCGGTATTTCTTTCCTCCTGGGTATCCACGCCGTGCAGGTGAAGCAAGTAGCGCGCACGCGAAAGCGGGTTTTTCAGTACCTGGTAAGCCTCGTTGGCATACGTCGCCCATTGCATAGACATGCGCCGTTCCTGATCTCCCAAGTGAGCAAATTTGTCGGGATGAACCTGCGTCTGTATCTCTCGATACGTTTGGTCCAACCGCTCCGCATCAATCTGGAAAGATGGCTTCAGGCCAAACAGTTCGAAATGGGTTTTGCTGAAATCAATTGATAGCATTCAGTTGCCAACCTTCAGCAATCAGCTTAAAACAACCGCGCTGCCTTTGCTGACGGCTGATAGCTGATCTCTATACATTAAAACTCTCGCCACAGCCGCACGCGTTCTTGACATTGGGATTGTTGAACTTGAAACCCTCGTTCAGCCCCTCGCGGGTGTAATCCAGTTCGGTGCCATCGAGATAGGCCAGACTTTTAGCATCGATTAACACCTTTACGCCATAACTTTCGAACTGCAGATCATCAGCGCCGATTTCATCCGCGAACTCCATAGTGTAGGCCATGCCAGAGCAGCCAGAAGTGCGCACACCAAGGCGCAGGCCAACGCCTTTGCCGCGCTTGATGATGAAATTGCTGACGTGCTTGGCAGCTTGCTCGGTCATCGTAATCGCCATGATCAGCACGCCCCCTTGCACGCATCGGTTACCACGTTTGCGCCATGCTTGGCCTTGTAGTCGGCCACGGCAGCCTTGATCGCATCTTCCGCCAGGATCGAGCAGTGGATTTTAACCGGCGGCAGCGCCAGTTCCTCGGCGATCTGGGTGTTCTTGATATCCAGCGCCTGGTCGAGTGTCTTGCCCTTGACCCATTCGGTCACCAGCGAGCTTGAGGCGATGGCCGAGCCGCAACCATAGGTCTTGAATTTGGCATCCTCAATCACCCCATCCTTGTTGACCCGGATCTGTAGTTTCATCACGTCGCCGCAAGCCGGTGCACCCACCATGCCAGTCGCCACGCCATCTTCTTCCTTGCCAAAGGAACCGACGTTGCGCGGATTTTCATAGTGATCCAGTACTTTTTCGCTGTATGCCATAACAATTCTCCTGTGATGAGTGATGAGTAATGGGCGATGAGGGAAAAATCATTACTCATTACCCATTACCCATCACCAAAAAATTAGTGTGCCGCCCACTGCACCGTGTTCAGGTCGATGCCGTCCTGATGCATTTCCCACAGCGGCGACAGTTCGCGCAGCTTGCCGATCTTGTTCTTGAGTAGTTGAATCGCGTAGTCGATTTCTTCCTCAGTGGTAAAACGACCCATGGTGAAACGGATCGAACTGTGCGCCAGTTCGTCGCTATGCCCCAGCGACTTCAGTACATAGGAAGGTTCCAGGCTGGCGGAGGTGCAGGCCGAACCGCTCGACACCGCGAGATCCTTGATCGCCATGATGAGCGATTCACCCTCGACGAAGCTGAAACTGATATTGAGATTATGCGGCACGCGATTATCCATGTCGCCATTGACATAGACCTCTTCGATTTCCTTGAGGCCTTTGTAGAGGCGGTCGCGCAGCATGCGGGCACGCTCGTTTTCTGCTGCCATTTCTTCCTTGGCGAGCCGGAACGCCTCGCCCATGCCAACTATCTGGTGCGTCGCCAGCGTACCGGAACGCATGCCGCGCTCGTGCCCGCCACCGTGCATCTGCGCTTCGAGGCGGATGCGCGGCTTGCGGCGCACGTACAAGGCACCGATGCCCTTGGGTCCGTAGGTCTTGTGCGCGGAAAAGGACATCAGGTCCACTTTCAGTTTTTGCAGGTCGATCACCACCTTGCCGGTGGCCTGGGCGGCATCGACGTGGAAAATCACGCCCTTGCCGCGGCAGATTTCGCCCAGCGCGGGGATGTCCTGGATCACGCCAATTTCGTTGTTGACGTACATCACCGAGGCCAGAATGGTGTCGGGACGGATCGCCGCAGTGAACTTGTCCAAATCGACCAATCCGTTGGATTCGGGAATGAGGTAAGTGACTTCGAAGCCCTGGCGCTCCAACTCGCGACAGGTGTCCAGCACCGCCTTGTGCTCGGTCGCCACGGTGATGAGGTGTTTCCCCTTGCCCGAGTAGAAATGCGCCGCGCCCTTGATGGCCAGATTATTGGATTCCGTGGCGCCGGAGGTCCAGACGATTTCCTTGGCATCGGCATTGACCAGCGAGGCCACTTGCTGGCGGGCGTATTCCACCGCCTCGTCGGCCTCCCAGCCAAATGCATGGGAACGGCTGGCCGGATTACCGAATTTCTCGGTCAGGTAAGGAATCATCTTCGCCGCCACCCGTGGGTCCACCGGCGTCGTCGCAGAATAATCCAGGTAAATCGGTAACTTCATCGCTTTCTCCAAAATCACACCATTTCTACGGATAACATGGATCGCAGGCGTCTCAATTCAACCTGCAATACCGCAATAAATTCTTGTACTTGCTCGCCTGTGTTGGCGCGCCCCAGGCTCACGCGAATGGCGCCCTTGGCCAACTCTGGCGCAACGCCCATCGCCAGCAGCACCGCGCTCGGCTCCGTGCTGCCGCTGGAGCAGGCGGAGCCACTGGCAACCGCGAATCCTGCCCGGTCCAGGGCCATGAGCAGGGTTTCCCCTTCAATGCCGGGAAAGGCAAAGTAGCTGGTATTCACCAAACGCGGGACTTCGCTGCCGAAAATTATCCCGCCCAGCGCCGCCACACCTCGCTCCGTTTCGGTGCACAACGCACCGATCCGATCCGCTTCCTGCAACCTGCGACTGTCCGCCAGTTCGCAAGCCAGGCCAAATCCGACAATGGCCGGCACGTTCTCGGTCCCGGCGCGCAAACCTTTTTCGTGGCCGCCACCGCTGATCTGCGGCATCAACTCCACCCGCTTGTCGACCACCACGGCACCGATGCCCTTGGGGCCGTAAATCTTGTGTCCCGACAAGGACATGGCGTGGACACCGAGGCTGGCGAAATCGACCTCGATCTTGCCCAAAGCCTGCACCGCATCGGTATGCACCCATGCGCCGGCGGCACGCGCGCTTTGCGCCACGGCTGCCACATCCTGCACCACCCCGGTTTCGTTATTGGCCAACATCACGCTCACCAGTCCAGTGGGCTCACGCAATGACTGTGCCAGATCGTCCATGTCAAACCGGCCATCCCGATCAACCGCCACGCGGCGCGGCTTCCAGCCCTGCCTTTGCAAATCCCGGCAGGGCCTGGCCACGCTGGGATGTTCGCTACTGCTCCATACTATTTGCGATGCCGGCAGCGCCGCAGCCATGCCGCGGATCGCCAGGTTGTTGGCTTCGGTACCGCCGCTCACAAAGATCACTTGCGAGGGGTGCGCACCCACTACCACCGCCACTTTCTCTCGCGCCTCCTCTACCGCCTGGCGTGCGCTACGCCCGAAACCGTGACGGCTGGAAGGATTGCCGAAGCGTTCTTGCAGATACGGCATCATTGCCGCCAGCACCGCCGCATCCAGCGGCGTGGTGGCATTGTGATCGAAATACACCTGACTCATGAATAACCAGAATAAAGAAACGGATCAGGTCGAAGCCACAGCCTCGCCAACCTTGCCATGCTTGAAGCGTCGCTCCAACTGCTGTGGCCTAGGCATCACGCCCTGCGCGGCGACCAGCTGGGCCAGATTCACCGACTGCAGATAATCGAAAATCTTCACGTTGAGGTTGGTCCACAGATCGTGCGTCATGCAGGGAAGTTCGTCGTGGCAATTGCCCATGCCGCCGCACTTGGTGGCATCGATCGGCTCATCCACCGCCTGGATGATGTCCGCCACCGAAATTGACTCCAGCTCGCGCGCCAGGCAATAGCCGCCGCCCGGCCCGCGCACGCTGTCCACCAAGGCATGGCGACGCAACTTGCCGAACAACTGCTCAAGATAGGACAGGGAAATCCGTTGCCGGTCGCTGATACCAGCCAGCGTAACCGGCCCTTCGCCATGACGCATGGCCAGATCAATCATCGCCGTTACCGCAAAACGTCCTTTGGTGGTCAAACGCATATTAGCCTCGTATAAAAGGAACAACTTGCGATCACTATATGAAACCCTACCATTTTAGTCAACTATTTTGTTTAAATAATTGACGTCGAACTTCTCGCCCGCCGCCTCGCTATCCGGAATCTCTGCACCCAGGCGCCTGAGGTGAAGCAGGATGTGCTCGATGCGGTGATCGGTCACCACGGTATGATCGAGCAGGCTGTGCACTGCCTTGACCATGGGGTCGTTCATGTCTTCGCTGATGGCATAGGCGGAGAAACCCATTTTCTTGGCCTGGTTTTCGCGCTTCTCGGCAACGCCATCCAGAATGCGCGCCGGGATGCCCACGGCAGTCGCGCCGGCCGGAACATCCTTCACCACCACCGCGTTGGAACCTACTTTGGCCCCCTCTCCGATGGTTATCGGACCCAGAATCTTGGCGCCCGCACCGACTACCACGCCCTTCCCCAAGGTGGGGTGGCGCTTGCCTTTTTGCCAAGAAGTGCCGCCCAGGGTAACGCCGTGGTAAAGCGTCACATCGTCACCGAGCTCCGCCGTTTCGCCGATCACCACGCCCATGCCATGATCGATGAACACGCGCCGGCCAATCCGCGCGGCAGGGTGAATTTCGATGCCGGTTATCCAGCGCGCGAAGTGGGCAGTAAATCGCGCCAGCCAGAAAAACTTCCATCCCCACAGTTTATTGGTCAGGCGATGAAACAGGATTGCGTGTACGCCGGGATAGGTGGTCAACACCTCCCAACGGGAACGAGCAGCGGGATCGCGCTCGAACACCACTGCAATATCTTCACGCAAATGTTTAAACATGATGTCTAACAGGATACAATGATCGCATTATTCTATAGCCAAGTGTTTTAGTCAACTATTTACTTGGGAATCCGCCCTCGACCGGCCTTCTTCAAAATCCCCCGCAGTATATTCACCTCTTCCTTTTCCATCGCGGCACGGGAGAACAGGCGCCGCAACCTCGTCATCAAGCGCCGGGGATCCAGCGGGTCCAGAAAATCAATCTCGACCAGGGTGCGCTCCAGATGTTCATAGAACCGTTCAACATCCTCGAAGGCGGCCAGAGGGACGTCTTTTGATATGGGCGCAGTCACGACACCGCAGGTGCGCAGTTCATAACTCACCACTTGCACCGCCGCCGCCAAGTTGAGAGAACTGTAGTCGGGATTGACCGGGATGGTAATCAGCAACTGGCATTTTTCCAGTTCGGCATTGGACAGGCCGGACATCTCCGTGCCGAACAGCAGCACCACCGGCGCCTCTTCCGCCCGTGCCAGGATTTGCGGCGCCGCCTCGCGCAAGGTCAGCATGGTGTGCGACAGGTCGCGGTGCCGCGCTGTCAGCCCCACCACAAGCACAGCCCCTTGCAAGGCCCGCTCCAGGCTGGAACAGACCACTGCATTCGCCAGCAGGTCGTTCGCGCCGGAAGCCATGGCATCAGCCATCGCATCGGGAAACTGTTTGGGGTTGACGAGAAAAAGATTGCTCAGCCCCATGGTCTTCATGGCCCGCGCAGCCGCGCCGATATTGCCGGGGTGACTGGTGTGACTCAGCACGACACGAATGTTGTCCAACACGGAGTTACTCAAAACTAGTCTTTCCCATGTAAAATAGCGCTTAATTCCTGTTCATTAAAGCCATCGAAACCACTATGCATCCAATGCTCACCATCGCGGTCAAGGCCGCGCGCCGCGCCGGCAACATCATCAACCGTGCATCTCTCGACATCGACATGCTCACGATCAAGCAAAAAAGCCAGAATGATTACGTCAGCGAGGTGGATGGCGCCGCTGAAAACGCGATTATTGAAATTCTGCTGGAAGCCTACCCGGATCACGAAATTTTAGCAGAAGAGAGCGGCGCTCGCGGCACATCGGAATTCCAGTGGATCATCGACCCGCTCGATGGCACCACCAATTTTCTCCACGGCTTCCAGCAATATGCCGTGTCCATCGCCTTGCTACACAAGGGCGTGATCACCCAGGCCGTCATTTACGACCCGGTCCGCAACGACCTTTTTACCGCCACCAAGGGCCGTGGAGCCTATCTCAACGACCGCCGCCTGCGCGTCAGCAAACAGAAGCAACTCAGTGACGCCCTCATCGGCACCGGCTTCCCATTCCGCGATTTTACTCATATCGACGCCTATCTCGGCATGTTCCGCGACCTGATCCAGAAAACCGCCGGCCTGCGCCGCCCCGGTTCGGCCGCGCTGGATCTGGCTTACACCGCTGCAGGCCGCTTTGACGGCTTCTTCGAGATCGGCCTCAACTCCTGGGACATCGCAGCCGGTTGCCTGATGGTGCAGGAAGCGGGCGGCCTGGTGGGCGACTTCGAGGGCAATGAAACTTACCTCACAAGCGGCAACATCATCGCTGGCAACCCCAAGGTTTTCGGCCAGCTGTTACAAGCGATTGCGCCTCATCTGACCCCCGAACTAAAAACCCTTCAAGCTGTGTTACCATAATTTGCATATCCGCTCTGAAAGAAGCGGATTCATGTTATTCAAGGGGCATTATGGACAGGCTGTTTCTCGCGGCAACATGCTTAACACTCATCGCCTGCAGTAGTGGCGCCATTGCCGAAGGCGGTTATCGCCCAAGCGGCGCTGCCGCAACAGAAACCAGCTACATTTTCGCCCCACACCCCTACCTCAACCCCCAGGATCTTTATAGCGCATACGAACCCGTTATGCGCTATCTGGAAAGCAAAATTCCCGGCGTCCGTTTCAGCGTGGAAACTTCCAAGGACTACGCTGCCTATGAAGCCAAGATCGCTGCCCGCAGTTTTCATTTCGGCCTGCCCAACCCTTACCAGACTGTTTTAAGCCTGGAGCATGGCTACCGCGTCATCGCCAAGATGACGCCGGATGAAAACTTTCGCGGCATGATGGTGGTGCGCAAGGACCGCAAGCTGCGCAACCCGCAGGATCTGGCCGGCAAGCCGCTGTGTTTTTCCTCCCCTACCGCCGTGGCCCAGACCATGCTGCCCCTGCTGTACCTGCACGACCTCGGCCTGAACGTGAAGGCCAACCCGATCAATTATGTCGGTTCGCCTATTTCGGCCATCATGCACGCCTATAGCGGCGATGCCGTGGCCTGCGGCACCACCGTGCGCTTCTGGGGAAACTGGTCGCGCGACAACCCGGACAAGGCGCAGGAAATGGAAACCCTGTGGCCCACCAGCACCCTGCCGCATAACGGCGTGATCGCGCGCAACGATGTGCCCCCCGCGCTGGCCCAGCAGGTCGGTGCAGTGCTGGCAGGGATGGACAAGGACCCAACGCTTGACCAGAGCCAGTTCAAGGTTGGTCAGGCGCACTTCGAGGCCGGCACCAACGCCACCTATGCGCCGATGTCCGTCTTCCTCAAGCGTTATGACGAGGCCATCGGCCTGCCGGCGCAAATGAAGCCACGCCCACGCTGAACCGATAGCCTTGAAGCGTTTTTTCGATTTCATTTTCTATAGTATCCGCGGCCGTATCATCGCCGGGGTAGTGCTGCTGCACGCGGTGCTGATGGGCCTGATCGTGGCTGACATGCTGACGCGCCAGCAGTCATTCATGGAATACCAGATTGCCCGCGAGGGGCAGAGCATGGCCACGACCCTGGCCGCCAACGCGCCATCCTGGCTGATCAGCAATGACGTCGCCGCCCTGGCTGAACTGGTAAACAGCCTGAAAACCGTGCCCCATCTGCAAACGGCCATGATCATCGACCGCCATGGAAAAGTCCGCGCTGCAACCGACCCCGGTTTGTTTAATCTGCAACTCAACGACCCGCCGAGCATGGTTTTGCTCGCCACCGGCAAGCAGGCATGGCACGACGGGGTAGTGGACAGCGTCAGCGAGATCAAAGTCGGCAATCGACACATTGGCCACGCCAGGGTGATTCTCAGCGCATCGGCAGTGCAATCCGAACTCGACGTCATCACCCATAAAGGCATGGCTTACACCATCATCGCCATCCTGCTCGGCGGCTTGCTGTCCTGGCTGCTGGTACGCGGCATGACGCAACGCCTCAAGTTGCTCTCCGGTGCGGCAGATGCCATTGCGGAAGGAAATCTTGGCATTGCGCTGCCGGATTCTGCCGGCCGCGACGAAGTGGCGCGGCTCACCCGCGATTTCAACCAGATGGCGCGCGCACTGGAACAGGATCGGGAGGAGCGCAGCCGTTACGAACAGGCCCTGTTCGCCGAGAAGGAACGTGCCCTTGTCACGCTTCACTCCATCGGTGATGCCGTCATCACCACCGACACCGGGGGCCTGGTGCAATTCCTCAACCCGGTTGCCGAGGAACTGACTGGCTGGAACACGAAGGAAGCCTATGGCAAACCCCTGACTGAAGTGTTCCACATCATTAACGAAAAAACGCGCGTAAAACTCGAGAATCCGGTCGAAAAAGCCCTGCGCTTCAATGGCATCGTCGGCCTCGCCAATCACACCGTGCTGATCCGCCGCGACGGCCACGAATTTTCCATCGAGGACTCGGCCGCCCCGATCCGCGACCGCGATGGCACCATCATCGGCGTGGTGCTGGTATTCCACGACAATACCCAGTCCCACGCCATGGCACGTGAAATTTCCTACCAGGCAAGCCACGATGCGCTGACCGGGCTGATCAACCGGCGCGAGTTCGAGCACCGCCTCAGTAACCTGATCAGCAACGCCAAAACAGAACACCAGCAGCATGCACTGCTCTATCTCGACCTTGACCAGTTCAAGATCGTCAACGATACCTGCGGCCATGCCGCAGGAGATGAATTGCTGCGCCAGATCACGCTGGTGCTGAAAACCAGGATTCGCGAAAAAGACATGCTGGCCCGCCTGGGCGGCGACGAGTTCGGTGTGCTACTGGAAAAATGCCCCCTTCCCCGTGCACAGGGTATGGCGGAGGAACTGATCGAAATAGTGAGGCATTTCCATTTCAGCTGGGGAGACAAGGTTTTTTCCATCGGCGTCAGCATCGGCCTCGTCGCCATCACGGAGCACAGCCAGGATTGGGCCAGCCTGCTGAGCAATGCCGACACCGCCTGTTACCACGCCAAGGAACTCGGCCGCAACCGGGTACAGACCTACCTCGCCGATGATCTCGAACTGGCGCAGCGCCACAATGAAATGCATTGGGTCGGGCGCATTGCCAAGGCCTATGAGGAAGAACGTTTCCGCCTCTTCTACCAGCCGATAGTACCGACCGCGCCTGGAAGCACGGAGCCGCCCCACCTGGAAATTCTGGTGCGCATGCTGGACGAAAAAGGGAATCTGGTCGCCCCCGGCGCATTCATCCCCGCCGCAGAGCGCTATAACCTGATGACCACTCTGGATCGCTGGGTGGTAAGCAACGCGCTTAACTGGCTGGCCGCCCACAAGGGCATGCCCATGGTATGCGCCATCAACCTCTCCGGCCATTCCATGGGCGACGAGCACTTTCTCGACTTCATCGTGGGACAGATCAAGGGGACTGGGGTAACGCCCAACAACATCTGTTTCGAGATCACCGAAACCGCCGCCATCGCCAACCTCACCAAAGCTGTGCGCTTCATCAGCGAGCTCAAGGCATTGGGCTGCCGCTTCTCACTGGACGATTTCGGCTCGGGGCTATCTTCCTTCGCCTACCTCAAGAACCTGCCGGTGGATTATCTCAAAATCGACGGCGGCTTCGTCAAGGACATGGACCGGAACCAAACCAGCTACGCCATGGTTGAAGCGATCAACAACATCGGCCACACCATGAACGTCCAGACCATCGCCGAGTTCGTGGAAAACCAGGCCATTTTTGACCAGCTACGGAATCTCGGCGTGGACTTCGCACAAGGCTATGTCATCGCCAGACCCGCGCCACTAGGCGAATACCATCCGCAATAAGGCAAAAAAAAAGTTAACCACGGAGAGCACGGAGGACACGGAGCAATATCAGTACTCTACACAAATATTTCGCATCACCTGTTGGGCAAAGTCGATAGCTTGGCAATGCTCTGGTTTTCTTTGTGCTCTCCGTGCTCTCCGTGGTTCAAACGCAGTTTCACGAGTAAAAAACCTATCTTCCTGAACGCGCAGCCACGTCACGCAGGAAGGGGAGATACTGCGACCACCCGTGTACCGGACCAGTGTGGGAAAACACCACCACACCCTGTTTGTCCAGCACATAAGTGGTGGGGAAAACCATCGCCAGTTCACGATCGCGGATCTGTTTGCCGTTCGCCAGATTGAGCAAATCAGAACCGGCATCAGCAATACCCGAGTCATACAGCGGCAGGCTAAAGCGCTGATTCTCCGCCCATATGCGTGCAGTATCGACATCCTCGCGCATTTGCAGCAGCACTAGCTGAATATCGCGCGACTGGCCCAGTTCCTGTTTCAGCTTCTGTAGTTCGGGCATTTCCTGACGGCATGGCGGACACCATGTACCCCAAAAATGCAGCAATACCACCTTGCCGCGCAGCGCCGAGAGCTTGAGCGGTTTGCCGGCCGGACTCTTGATCGCCAGATCGTAAAAAAGCTGGCCGCGATGCTTGCCCACCTTTGCTCTTGCCGCATCGGCTTTGGATTTGTAAGGGCCCCACAATTTCGGCCAAGCCTTGGCATCGAACACCACCTGATTATCCAGTGCATACAGCACACATTGCTGCTCGGTATTTTCCCCGCACGCCTGCAGCGCTTCTTCTTCCGCCAACGTGGCAGAAGGTGCATCCGCTTTCCACGACCAGGCGCCACCCGGCGCAATGGCAAATGCGCGATGCAAGGGTTGCTGCAGAAAAACCCGATATCCTTCACGCCCCGCGCTCCCAATCTGCGGCAGTGCCATGATGTCGCCAAGTTCGGCTGCAACGCCCGGCATGGACAGGCAAGCTGCCGACAACACGGCGCAACCCAATACTGCACGAAAAAATTGCATCATTACGCTCCGGTCGAATGCTCGACGAGCAGGCATGGTTCCTCAAACAGCGACTTGATCACCACCTTGCGAATCTCTGCCCGATCGGGAACCTGATACAACACCGGCGTAAGCATTTCCTCGAAAATTCCCCGCAGGCTGCGGGCGCCGACCTTGTATTCGAATGCCAGTTCAGCTATCTGGCGGAAAACCACCGGCTCAATCTCCAGTTCAACGCCCTCGTCCCCGAGCATTTCGCGGAACTGGTTGACAATCGAATTGCGCGGCTCGGTCATGATTTTCACCAGCAGCTCGCGTGACAAGCTCTGCAAATTGGCAATGATGGGCAAACGTCCGGCGAATTCCGGAATCAGTCCGAACACGAAAAGGTCGGTGGGCTTGACACGCGAATTCAGCCGGTTGAGGATTTTCTGGTTATCGCCGTCGGCGATGGCAATGAAACCGAAGGCATGAGTCGTGGCGGTAATGTTCTCCAGGCCGACAAAGGCGCCCGCGCAAATGAAAAGAATATTGGAGGTATCAAGGGATTGTGCGTTGCCCAGCCTGACCAGTGCACCTTCCATGATTTTCAGCAGGGCATGCTGCACGCGTTCGCCCGACGTGCTGTGCAACTCGCCCTCGGGTGATTTCAGTTTATCGATCTCGTCGATAAAAACAATGCCGCGCTGGGCCTTGGCAACATCCCCCTCTGCCTTGTCCAGCAGACGCAGCAGCACCGCCTCGATTTCCTCGTTGACATATTTCGACTGCGCCAGCGAGGTGGCATTGGCGGTGACGAAAGGCACGCGCAGGATACGCGACAGGGTTTCGCACAGCAGCGTCTTGCCCGTGCCGGTCGGGCCGATCAGCAGGATATTGCTCTTGGCGATCTCCACGGCTCCCGCTCGCTGCTTGCCGAGCTTGCGGTAATGGGAATACACCGCCACGGAAAGTATCTTCTTGGCCTCATCCTGACCGACGACATACTGGTCAAGATAGCTTGCGATGGTGCTGGGAGTCAGTTTCTTTTCCCGCGCGGGCGGAATGTCGGAGGTATTCATGAGGGCGTGCCGCCAATATTCACAGGAAGAATATTGTGGCACATTCCGGACGGCGCGGTGAACCCAGCGAAAATCTGGGTGCGAAAACACACCAAGCTTCCGGCACTTCGCCGTTGACGATGCGCTGCGCCCGGCCCTCCACGATGGCGGTCTTGCCCACGCCCGGTTGCGCCATCTGCTTAAGGTAGCGCCAACGAGCAGGTCGCAAGCGTGAATTTGGCGTAGCGCATGATTACTCGTTTGAGCTGCTATTATAAAGAAAACAGGCGGATGCCGAAGCAGCCGTCTGTTTAGTGGCACGTGGCCCAGAGACGAATTATGAACATTAACTATTCAGATCGCCGATCAAGGGCGGAAGCGTTTAAGTGCATCCTCTACGATCTGATGATTGTTCGTATTCCAGAAATGTCTGTTTGCAAAAGGCGAATTCGGCATGACTTTCCTTTTGAGGACTTCCTCACGAAAATCGCCGACGTTACTCTTCCAGTAATCGAGGCTCAGCACTTCCTCTTCGGACAAGGTATGGCAGCCCTGACAATCTGTCACGACGACCTTCCAGAGTTCTGGTTCGCCGGCCCAGTCGCTTGGCATGTAAGCCGAGTTCTGCGTGGCCAAGGGCAGGTATTTGCCACCGTAGAGCCCACTTATCAGGCTTTTCACGGCGCTGGGCGGTTTTGTCATTAGCACCCCCTTATTAAGCTTCTTCACGTTGGCTTCATTTGCTGCTCGGGATGTCAGTGCGCCGTACTCGAAAACATTGAAGTCAAACGCAAGAAATCCGCCGCCGGTCTTGCCACCACGGGTTGCAAAGTCCTTGCTCCCACCACCATGGCAGGCAGCACAACCGTTTGGCAAGTACAGTTCTTCTCTCGTGGCCACGTCAGGATCAAAGAAAGTACTGTTCTCGCGACCACCACTGGCATTGTAGATGTAGAACTTGGTAATACGGTCACCATTCGGGCCAGGGGAGTATTCCATATTCACGATGGACTTTGCGTTTATGTTCATGAACGCATCCTGCTCGTTCTCGAAGTTAAAGGTAGTCATCGCAACATTCCCCACGTATCCGGCACGCTTGTCGATGACCATCTCAATTCTTCGCCAGAAACCAAGATCCGAGACGTTTTTGTGCCCCCCGACCACAACGACTTCATTACTGGGATCATTAAAGCCATTAACGTCTCTCCAGGCAGCCTGGGTCAACCTCTGGTTGGCTGGGTCGATG
>Ga0105091_10000010_pt1 | contig 61858 bp, 62 predicted proteins | sample PPLLak1March2015_FD_87022 | JGI IMG/M metagenome (GOLD analysis project Ga0105091, IMG submission 87022) | Freshwater sediment microbial communities from Prairie Pothole Lake near Jamestown, North Dakota, USA - PPLs Lake P7 Core (1) Depth... | ecosystem: Environmental > Aquatic > Freshwater >... | reverse complement strand
CACCACCTGCTGGACCCGCTAATTGCTGTTGCTGTTGTGCGCCTGGAGGTGCTTCACCACCTGCTGCGGTCTGATTACCCCCTGCTGGAGGTGCTTCACCACCGGCTGGAGGTGCTTCACCACCGGCTGGAGGTGCTTCACCACCGGCTGGACCTGCTAATTGCTGTTGCTGTTGTCCGCCTGGAGGTGCTTCACCACCTTCGGGAGCAGCTAATTGCCGCGCGACTCCAGCGGCGCCAGCAGCACCGGTTTCTTGTGCTTGCTGAGGATCTGCACCACCAGCTGCTGCTGCTCCTGCTGCTGCTGCTCCTGCTGCTGCTGCTGCTGGATCCGCACCAGCTGCTGTACCTGCCGCTGCGGCTGCTCCTGCTGCTTTACCTGCTGCTGCTGCGGCGGCGGCTGAGCCTCCAGCCTGTTCAGCTGCTGCTGCTGCTGCTGCGGCTGGATCTTCACCGGCGGCTGCTGCGGCTGCTGCGGCTGCTGCTGCGTCAGTTGCCGTAGATGAGGCAGCTGCTGCGGCTGCTGATGCTGCGGCTGCTGTTGCGGCTGCTCCACCTCCGGCTGCTGCTGCTGCTGCTGCGGCACCACCTGCTGCTGCACCTGCTGCTGCACCACTACCGGATGCTGCACCTGCTGCTGCTGCGGCTGCGGCTGCACCACCACCGGCTGCCGCTGCTGCCGCTGCTGCATTACCAGCTGCTGCGGCTGCTGCTGCTGCTCCGCCACCTGATGCGGCTGCGGCTGCGGCTGCACCACTACCAGCTGCTGCGGCCGCGGCTGAACTACCAGCCGCTGCGGCTGATGCTGCTGCCCCCGCTGCGGCTGCTGCTGCTGCTGAGCCACCAGATGATGCTGCGGCTGCGGCTGCTGCCTGCCCAGCAGCTGCTGCGGCTGCGGCTGCACCACCGCCACCTGCTGCGGCTGCTGCTGCGGCTGCGCCTGCTGCACTTCCTGCGGCTGCTGCTGCGGCTGCGCCACTACCACCTGCTGCGGCTGCTGCTGCACTTCCTGCTGCTGCTGCGGCTGCGGCTGCGCCACCACCAGCTGATGCTGCTGCGGCTGCGGCTGCACCACCAGCTGATGCTGCTGCGGCTGCGGCTGCACCACTAGCTGCTGCGGCTGCGGCTGCACCGCCAAGCCCTGAGCTCGCTGCGGCTGCGGCTGCGGCTGCACCTGCTGCTGCGGCTGCTGCGCCTGCTGCACCACCACCGGCTGCTGCGGCTGCTGCCGCAGAGGAACCACCAGCAGCTGCGGCTGCGGCTGCGGCTGCACTGCCTGCTGCTGCTGCCGCGGCTGCACCAGCGCCACCACCACCTGCTGCGGCTGCGGCTGCTGCTGCGCCACCACCAGCTGCTGCTGCGGCTGCTGCTGCGCCACCACCAGCTGCTGCGGCTGCGGCTGCGCTACCACCAGCTGCGGCTGCGGCTGCTGCAGCTCCTGCGGCTGCGGCTGCTGCTGCGCCACCACCAGCTGCGGCTGCTGCGGCTGCTGCTGCCTGACTAGCTGCTGCTGCGGCTGCTGCACCACCGCCACCACCACCAGCTGCGGCAGCTGCGGCTGCACCACCACCGGCTGATGCTGCTGCTGCCGCGGCTGCGTTTCCTGCTGCTGCTGCTGCTGCTGCACCTCCTCCAGTTGCTGCGGCTGCAGCTGCTGCAGCTCCTGCGGCGGCTGCTGCTGCTCCTGAGGCACCTGAAGCTGCTGCGGCTGATGCTGCACTGCTTGCTGCTGTTGCAGCTGCTGCGCCTGCTGCGGCGCCTGCACCTGCTGCTGCGGCTGCTGCTGCGGCTGCGCCAGTATCAGTAGCTGCTGCTGCGGCTGCCGCCGAGGCGGCTTCCCCTCCAGAGGCGGCTGCAGCTGCGGCTGCACTGCCTGCTGCTGCGGCTGCTGCTGCTGAACCTCCAGCTGCTGCTGCTGCGGCTGCACTGCCTGCTGCTGCCGCTGCGGCTGCATCCCCTCCAGAGGTGGCGGCTGCAGCTGCGGCTGCACTGCCTGCTGCTGCGGCAGCTGCTGCTGCCGCGGCTGCGCCTCCTCCTGCAGATGCTGCTGTTGCTGCTGCTGACGCGGCACTGCCTGCTGCGGCTGCTGCTGCGGCTGATGCTCCAGCTGCTGCCGCTGCCGCGGCTGCCGCATCACCAGCTGCTGCTGCTGCTGCAGCTGCCGACCCGGCAGCCACTGTTGCGTGTATTTGGTTTAAAGGCACTACCTGGAGCCCTAATGCTCCCAGTGTTATTGCTATTAGTACGTACGTTGGAAATGAAGTTGTTTTACTAAGCACGGGTACTGTGCCGGAGCAATACTTTATAAATATTTTTACGTGTAATATACAATAAGATTCTACAGTGAGATATTGTATGAATGACGGGGGACAACGTAAGAATATGGGGGACGTTATGACTATTATGGCTACAATTTCATTAGATGCTTTTTGTTTGTTAACGAAATATCGTTACAAGCATTTCTCTCAGACCCTGAACTTCTTAAATCTTCACCCTTTGAAAAATTCAGCGCAGTCTTAAAGTTTCCGATGAGGCCTCTATGGGAGAATAACTACTTCTATTATGGCATATTTTTTTTAGCAGTCTTTTCGGTCGTGGCATCGGACTTGAATTCGGAGGGTTTCAGATGCCTGTCAATTCTTAGTCAGGAGGACGCACCGATAACGGATCCTTCTCTAAGATCGCTAGAATGGAATTGTTTTATCGTCACCAACTCTTATGTGTATTCTCTATTTGGAATAGCAATTGGAGGAATACTGATCTTCATTTGGTATCGGAAGAGTTTCAACCAAGGCTAATGAATCCGTGATAGGCCGTGAGACTACCCCGTGTATGGTTCAAACCTTAGAATGCTAAATAGAGAAACAACAATATGTAACTCTGGTTCTGGCCTATTACCCTTCACTGATAATGTGAACAGTCTTCAAGTTTATTGCAGATCATCAATTCGGTCGAGGGTCCCCCCTTGACTATACTAGTGAGATTCAATTCTAGAGAATAAAGCATATAGCCGATGACATTCGATGCAAACATCCCTTACTTTGTGGTAGATATAATCAATTTCGAGGTTGTTGCAAGCATATTATTATTTGTATACACTAATTCGTTCATAATTATAAACATGGGAATCCTATCGAATTTTTTGAATGCGGCCTCCTGAGGAATCTTTGCGATTGAAACAAAAATCTTATTTTATTTGGGAATGTCGTTCAATTGGCCCCCAAGATGAAACCTATTCAAGACAGGCACAATTGCTTGACTAAATAATTTGTGAGATTAACCCTACCTTACTCTCAGGTTGTTATGATAGAAGTGAAAGTATCGTACCACTGTTGCAAAGCTCAACAGTTACATTAATAATCGACTCTAGTTGTTCTAAGTAACATAGATTTGAATGCTAGGACCTCTGATCGCACCGATTCTCGTCTGACAAAGTGGCATATCCAGATACTTAGATGCGTTAAGGGTAGCTCCAAATCAGAGAGCAAAATTTCGAGTCAAACCGAACTTAATCCAATGATTGTTGCTCAATTGATAACCGACCTTATGGAATATGGTCTGGTAGAAAGGACATTAAAGCGGAAAATGCGCATGTATTACAGAGAATACTTTTCTGCTACTTTGGATGGAGTTGCACTACTGGAAACAACTAGGCCCCACGAAAATGATCTGGTAGGAAGAATCATTTCCTTTCTGAGCTAATCGGATCACTTCTAATTCCCAATCGTGTTAGTATTTGCTAAACTAGGTAGGTTTGAGCACTGGTACTGCTGAACCAGTTATCGCGCGAGAGTCATCAGAGCTTAGGAACGCAATAATTTTCACTAGCTCGTCAATAGTAACCCATTTCTTGAAGTTGGCATCAGGCATCATTTTTCTGTTTGACTTTGTATCGATGATTGAAGGTAATACACAGTTGACGGTTAGATCATAATCCTTTACTTCTTTTGAAACGGATTCCACAAATCTTATCAGGCCGGCTTTCGATGAGGCATAAGCTGAATCCAAACCCTGAGCAGATATCCCCGTGTACGAAGAAATATGAACTATCCTACCATAACCAGATTGAAGCATTAGCGGGACAACATGCTTGGTAATTAGGAAGGCCGAAAGTAGATTTATGCCAATCATCTTGTTCCATTCTTCCTCTTCAAGTTGAACTACACTCTTGCCACCAAGATATCCTCCTACAGTATTCACTAGAATATCTATTCGACCTTGTTTCTTAGCAATTGTATTAACAAGAGAAACCACTTCGGCATGCTCCATAGAATTACATCGAATAAGGTCGATCTTTTCAGATTTTGAACGAGTAATATTGATACTCATTTCATCTCGGTAAGTTCCAATGGTCGTAGCACCGTGGGACGTGAAAAAGTCCAATAACCGACTCCCAATTGCACCTGTGCTTCCCGTGATCAGAACTATTTTACCCGAGAAATCATGCCTTATCAAATTGCGCCACCATTTGCCATTGCCCATCTGAACTCCCCACTGCAATATTTAACCCTTGCATATCTAGAATCTATTTGGGATAGGATTAGAGTGCCACAAGAGTTATTTGCATTCTCAACTCAAGGCCATGCACGACGTCGACTTAAAAGACATATATTCTCTTCTTGCAAGTAAATATTCAAAACAACTACATGACTAAAATTGGCAATACGTATCGTTGGTTTCATGGACGATTTGCAAATCGACCAACGAATTTTAGCTGGGTGATAGAGAAAAAATTGGCGGGTAGCGGGATGCCAGTCAATCTGCCACAACTTTTGTGGGTTGCAAAGAACGGCATTAAGAGCGTAATCACAGTTAGAGAAAGTCCGCTTCCTACTTCATGGTTAGTCAATACTAGTCAGAAACTGGAGTACTTGCACCTGAAGGTTGATGACTTCTGTGCTCCATCGCTTGAAAGTTTAGAATCAACGGTCCGGTATATAGGCCAACACATTAGCGAAGAGAAACCAGTATTGGTGCATTGCGCAGCTGGAAAAGGAAGAACCGGAACCATTCTCGCGGCATATATCATGAAACAAAACCCCAAACTATCGTCTCTAGAAGCCATCAATAAGATCAGAGTTTTGAGACCAGGTTCGGTTCAATCTGAGGAACAGATATCAGCCCTTCAAAGATTCGAAAAGCATCTAAAAAAGACGACCGGAATAATCTAGGTGCGTCCTCATTGTATGATATCGCGAGAGATTAAATTAAGAACTCTTTTTGTGTAGGATGTTCATATCTAGAAACGATTTGGATGAAACTCTCACGCTTTACGCATTTCAAATCTAACCTCAGTAAATCAGTATTAGGCGCATGGGCGACTGGCTATCTGGTTTTTGGAGGAGCGCGGATAGACGGTATATATGCGGATGGATTTGTGGGCGAGATTTAGAATTTCCCAAATACATTGAAGTGAATAGCAGAACCTGTTTGCTATTGGAACAGGGCTTAGCTTATATGTCAGGCAGAGGGATATATGATGGATCTTTTGACTCAAAATAGCTTTCCTATGAAGGATTGGCATATTCAACATATGGAAAAGACAATTGTAAAGTATTTAACGGGAATATCGGAAACGGCCTCGACATGGGAGAAGCGACAGCATCGGAGATACGGGACCATAGCAAATTGCATAAAACAGATAGAATATGACATTAAACATGGGGTTACGATTGATGAAGTGAGCGGGGTCTTGAAGAAAATTAAGACAGATTCCTCTTTTGAAAACCTTCGTCGTACCGATAGTTTTTATGAACGCTTTGATGAGATTGAAAGACACTTTGCTCCTCTTAAGGAACGTCTCGCCCTTTGGAATTAGACCTGGATGAAATAACTAATTTTGTCTCAATTCCTTAAAAGTAAAAATGTAGATACAAATTAATTCGATTGGCGACTCTAGTTCGTTACATTAGTAACTTCCGGCGGATGTTATATTTGATTGAAAGTTGTAATTTGTCCATCCCCTTCTATGTATATAAGATTTGTTTGAATTGCCCGTTAATGCTGGTCACGCGGGCAGAGAAGAGTCTGTTTATACATATTAGATGCGCACTCAACAATTGCATTATACTACAATATCTGAAATTTTGAAAAGCCCTCAACAGCATGACGAAAAATCCTCTGCGATTGTCTTCTTGATTAATAAAGGGTTTTCTCATTTTAGATCTCATGAGTGAATTCGGTTTCGTCAATAATAAAGCTGGTATGCAATTTGAAGATCATCTAACAAGTTTAAGAGGCGACATCAAAGAAATCCTCTTAGAGCTTAGACGGTTCGTAAAGTCGCTTGGCGACATGGTTATAGAGGAAGTGCGTCCACATCGAATTGTTTACTCGAAGACGCTGAACTTTAGGGCGTTCCTTGATGTTCAACCAAAAGACAACGGACTCTCTATAATAGTGAAACATGGTAGGGGTAAACCAGAAAATGCCTTTCTTATTTCTAGCGATAAGGACCTGGAAGCGGCGAAATCGCAAATTTCACAGGCTTTCCAAGATATTAGGTAAAAAGGTAACTCGTACTGCCTTATCGTAAAATTAGAATAATTTAAGGCGAAATAAGCGAACTTGAGAGCTTGTTTAATCAGGCCGAGAAAGAGAATGACAATGTAGGCAACGCGTTAGCAATCAAAGAAAATTAGTGTGCCAGCCTTATCGGTGTCTCGATACTTGGTAATTTCACGCAATGAGATCGAATTTAAGGCAAGCCGCTGGATTGGTAGGCGAGTCGTAAGCCTATAACCTTCAATTCGCCTCAATCCTAATGATTCCCCTGACCTTCTATAACTATCAATGTTAAAGTCGACTTTATTTTGTCTATTTTTCTAATGTGCCATGTGATTGTCTCCTTTAACTTGTCCATCGAATCGGAGCTTATTTTCACAATCATGTCGTAGACCCCATAACATCCTTCGACATCATTGACTCCTGGTAGCTTTTTCAGATCGTTAATAATATCTGCTTCATGGCCGAGTTCACAGTTGAGTAATATGTATGCTACTGGCATAGCCCCTATAACTAGCCAGTAGTATTAAACTTGTGTATTTTGAAAAAGATGTGCCAACCCCTTAGGAATGGCTCAAACAAAATATAGATTGAACCCGCAAATATCATCAAAATTACCCTAGAACTGGTCGTATGTTAAGTCCAAGCGCAGAAGATTTAATCGAAAAAGTAAAGATCGAAAAATTATGTGCTAAATCGCTGCCAGTAAAAAGAATAGAAATAAGAAAAAGAATAATGACAAAAACTGCAATAACTACAACTAGGATAAGTATTCTTGTCCTGAGATCCTTTAAACTAGAAGTTCTTGCAGACCTGCTTGCAGTTGTAATTCTCTCTGACACTCCAGCCGCTCGCGGTTTTGGTTCTCCACGGGATATTCTTTTCTTTACCTTTGCGCTATTCAGAATTGGGATTTTTTTTGGTTGAGCAGAAGGATCGGCAATGGGCGTCCGTATTTCGTAAAGAACTACCTCTTTTCCCGAACTAGATAGTTCATTAAACAAACTTAAGGCCTGAGGGTAGTCAGTCTCTTTTTCTGTGTTGACAACGTGACTATTTTTGTCATTCCATTCAATAGTCCAAGTACTTGTAAACGGAGACCGTTCCTCTTTAGGCTCTACTCCGTTGTCAGACATCGTCAATATTATCTCTATTTTGTTATTATATACGTTATTGTTGTCAGAGCCAGATTCTATTTATAGGTATCATCAAAATTTTGTGCTGAAAAGTGCAGCTTATTCAAATTTATACAAGGGCGCCCACGAATCTTGGGATATTCCATTCTCCTTGTTCAAAGAATGATTTTTGGGTTGTACAGTCCCTAAGTTTCAGTCAGTAATTTTCAACCTGAGATCAACAGTTCCTCTGTTAAGGCTCAGAAATAACCATTTACCAGTGGAGACTCTGTACTTTTTTACTGGTTTACAGGAGATCTTGCAAACTCTAGACCTTGAAAGCTCTACTAATCATGATCAGCTCTGGTCCACTCGTCAAACTACCAACGATAACGGATTTGCTGTTAGCGAGCAATCCCGATGACAGGAATGGCATACCGCTGTTAACCGTGACTGGCTCAGTCTCGACCTTTAGAGTCTCTGCGATAATCGCCAATTCTTCTTCTGATGCCTTGGGGTGAACAGCTGCACCCGTATCAGTTGCAACAATCATTGAACCGATCTGGTAATATCCTGCGATAGTACAAGAAATAACGGGTACACCAAGAACATCCTGGACCTGCTTGTCAACTTCACCTTTGAATATAGGAGAAACCAATGCACCATTATCATTGGCCAAAACTAGGTTCCCCACAGCAGTAAACCTACTAGATAGTCTTTCTACGTTAAGCCCGGTCAATCGCCTCATAACTTCAATCTCCTCGTCCGACGAAAAAGACGACAACAAGATCCCTTTGTTGTTCATGACAGCCATTGCCCCAATGAGCCTGGTTCCTCCAACCGAAGTAAAAATTACATTTTCGACCTCTAGATAACTCCTCAATTTAATCATTTTAGTTTCGGCAAAACCAAAAGGTAGGATGAGAGTGCTATTGTTCGCACGACTGAACAACCCTAGATTCGGACTCTTGTAAATATCGTACTTGTAAATTCCCAACTAATAGGAATTCGATGAGACATTTCTTCATATGAACCTATTGGGAACCGGAATCAAATCCATATCATAAAGAAGCCTCAGCGAGAACTACTATCAGTACAGACATAGACCTTGAAGGCGAACCATTCGAAATGATAAATATACAGTATTAGAATATCTGATCAAGATTTACGAAGTTGGCCACAAATCATTATTTTGGTAGGGATGTTGTTTCAATTAGAGATTTTACTCGGGATGAATTAGAATTTCTTTTCAATTTCACAGACAAGATATCTAATCTATCGAGGATTGAAAGAAGCGAACTGGGTAAAGGACGAACCCTTGGTTCAATTTACTATGAACCAAGCACAAGAACAAGGATGAGCTTTGAAGCCGCAATCTCTTCTATCGGAGGTAGCTCAATTGGTATAACAGATCCTAAGTCTTCATCTATTGAAAAGGGTGAGAGTTTGTCAGATACAATTCGAATTATGGATTTGTATTCTGATGTACTCGTATTGAGACATCCTTTAGATGGTTCAGGTAGGTTTGCTAGCGAACTGTCAAAGAATCCTGTTATCAACGCAGGGAGCGGAAGCGAGGAACATCCGACTCAGGCTATGCTCGATTTATATACAATTTATAAAGAGAAAAAAAGAATTGACGGCCTTCGAATAGGAATTATTGGTGACCTAAAATATGGTAGAACGATATATTCATTGGTATATGGACTAGCTAACTACGACGTAGATATTCGACTGATATCACCCCCTACCCTCAGCATACGAAAGGAGTCAATATACGGCGTGGAAAATAAGTTAAAGATTCATGAGTACACTGACATACCTGAGGACATTTTGTCAACGCTAGATGTAATATATGTAACTAGGATTCAGAAAGAACGATTCCCTGACATACAAGAGTATGAAAAAGTAAAGGGTACCTATACTATTGATCAAACCACAATCGACAAGTCAAAAACTGATGTTTCAATTATGCATCCATTGCCCAGGTTAGATGAGATCTCGCATTCAATAGACAATACCAACAATGCCGCTTACTTCAGACAAGCAGCAAATGGGAAAGAGATCAGAGCAGCACTTCTAGCACTGATCACCAATGAAGACCCTGCATAGTTAATTCATGTTCTGACGATCTTTGTCATGCATTGAAGTGGGTCTTAGGCATTAAAGCTACTATAACCCCCCAGAATACATTAAATCTAATAACAATATTTTTGTCGAATTGTTTAATACGATTTAAAAATCAGTAGGGGAAATAACGTGACAGATTAAGTAAATGCATGTGATAGATTTGTCCCTCGAAATAAATGCAGATTTGCAAGTGTTTCCAGGTTCTCCTCAACCTCTATTCATGAAGTGGACAAAATATGAGGTGCATTCTTATGATTCAGAAATTATGATGATGAGTACTCATACTGGAACCCATATGGATGCTCCTTCCCATTTCGTAGTAAATACTGCGAGTATAGATATGATCGGAGTAGACCGGCTTGTAAGTCCTGCCCTACTGTTGCACCTGCCTAAAGGCGCAAACGAACTGATCACCCTTGACGACTTGCGTGATATCAATGAAATAGATCGAGGCATTTCGATCGTGTTTAGAACTGGCTGGCAGAAAATGATAGCTGACAAAGATTACATGATAAGCAATCCTGGTTTATCAGAGTCTGCTGCTGCGTTCTTGGCAGAGAAGAAAATAAACGCCGTAGGAATAGATGGTCCCAGTATCGATATTGGATCAGATGAACATTTCTCTACTCACAAAATGTTGCTAGCCAAAGGCATTTTGATAGTAGAGAATTTATGCAATCTTGAGAGTCTAGAACATAAAGACACATTCACTTTGCTAATCAATCCGCTTAAGCTAAAGGGAGCCTCTGGTTCTCCGGTTAGAGCACTCGCAATAATAGCCAATCAAAGTTCTGCGAGGCCCTGATCACATCAATTACGGCTTATCATCGGGGTGAGCGTGGCTAAAAAGACATTTATAAATAGTCAATCTCTAGTTGACAATAAAATGCCAATGAGTTCAAATAAGGTGATTTTGGTTGCATCGTCTATTTATCTTGTCTTTTTCTTTGCGCTAGGATCAGGCTTGTTTAATTCTATTCTTGAAGGGTCTGGAAGGTTATCAGGCTCTTTCATAATTCCATCAAGATCTATTCAGACAGTTGCTGAAACAGTGGTCATGATCATTATCTTTCTACTTGGGACGAGCGGAGTTTACTTACTCTATAAGGGTGGAATTTCTCAAGCGCCAATTAAGAATCAAGGTGCATTAATAGTAGCTGGATTTGTAATAATAGGAATCGCGTTGGTCCTAGGATTTAGGATCATTGATATCAAGCTTTGAAGGAATGACGCTCAGAACATCCAGGCCTGACGTAACAGATTATGTAAATAGCTGGAAAACACTACTGAATGAAAGGCTTTTTTTAAACATCTCGCACAGTAGTTATGGCTGAGACCTTAACTTATCTCCTTGTCCTTCAATCACTATCATTGTAAGAGTCGATCTAACCTTATCAATTCTTCTCACGTGCCAAGTTATGGTTTCTCTCAGTTTATCCATAGAATCGGCTCTTATCTTCACAATTATGTCATAAACACCGTATACTCCGCTTAATTCAACAACCTCATTTAATCTCCTCAGCTCCTTTAGAATTTCCTCCTCTGAGCCAAGGTCGCAATTTATAAGCACATAAGCTGTTGGCATCAATAATTTAAGTCATGATCGGTGTATTAATCCTTTTAGGTCACGCACCGCTGACAACAATCTTTTTCGAATAACTTTCGATAACAGGAGATGATCAATAAATCTCTTCCGACAACTGGGCAAAATCTTTCATATATATACGAAGTGTCAGCAGGATGACCTGTAGTCTAATATGCTCAATGCATGAAACATTTTGGAATGACCTGACTTTTAGGTACCAGTCCGAATGGATGTCTTCTAAAGCGAGAATCTCAATTTCCCTTAAACTTGAGGTTTGTAAATCTCTGAATCCAGTTTGTGCTTTCTAGCGACTACGAGAAGGAGTATCCCAAATAATAGAAGAACTATTGCAATACCTTGTGCGTTTCCGTTCGGAACCAAGATGAAGTATGAAATGGAAAATGCAAAGCTAGTTAATGATTGAAGAGAGTACTTCAAGAAATCTGTTAAGGCGAGCTTCTTTCCTAGGTAGCCCACCACGAAGAAGGCCACAGTGGGGTAAATCGCAAGAAGTAGGAACTGATCAATGTCAACCCCATTGTGCGTCATTTTTGATTGCTTTAGTTAAGGCTCATGAAGAATATTTGCGTTACTCAAGACCATCTCTTTGGCATGGATCGCAACTATGGAGCCAGGATTTGGATCTCCTCAACAAAGCCATTCCGTGTTAATGCTCTAGCATTCTCCGATGGCAGCAATGCAATGTCTTCTTCGACATAAGGCCCATATGCAGCCATATCTATTCCCATGAATCGGTCAATCGGCTTGATAAACCTGACAGGTACGCGTTTATGACTCAGCATATTTGATATTTTGTCCAAAACTACCGGTCTTCCTGCTAGGATAGCCGACAAGATCATCTCGATTCTATTCTGTGTTTCCAAGCTCCCATCCAGCACAAATTTCTCTTCCCTAGTCATATTGGAATAATCAATCATTTCTAACTTATTTTTTTGCCCCTCACGAAAGTCCGCCTTTCGGCTTGCCTCGATCTTGGCATATCTGGCTTCAAAAAGCAATCTTATGGCATTGAATAGGAGTTCTATCTGCGCCTTTGCGATTTGTTCTTCTTCCGCAAATTCCTTTGAAGACCCTCGTAGCGTTTCAATGCGTGCAGTAACTTCATGATAGATATTCACTGGGAGATTCTGTAGCGAATCGGTGTTAATTTCCTTTATCAACAATGTACACAGATACTTAAGTGAGATCGGTGCGTCATCTTTATGTACCGGGCGTCCAGTCGGTTCCATCTTTACCTATGTCTTTGCTGGAGGCCCTTTTACTTATTGTTTATTGGATGATGAACTAATTACGAGATCGAGCAAAAGGATAGTCATTATCTTCAGCCAACAAGGGAAAATGCTTTTAAAACCACAAAGGTACTACTCTGATTATCATGTCAAGTCATCCGGATGAGAAATCATCGACAGGGTATGGAAATCTCATCCCAGTAGCGTGGTCCATTTTGGTAATGGGTATATCACTAGCAATAGTCATTGTGCTGTATGTTTGGTTCGGATATCTAGGACCTACGTTTTCAGAAGACGTTCTTATAGAGCAACAGACTGATCTGAGAGAGCGATATGATCTTCCACCTCAAGAAGTCATTACGGATCCTGAAGTTCTACTAACTCCTCCTTCATTGCGGGGTGTGAGCGGGGAGAATAACAGCGCAACCTAAGGCAAAACCGCATTATTGAGACATTATACGAGTTTCGTACAATCCTAAAACCGGAGATTAGAATGTTCAAATATTCTGTAGCCTCTAAGTGGATTAATACATGCCCAGTCTTTGTCAATATCACTGTTTTTGAATTTTCTTGGGATAGTTCCTGAGTTTATCTAGTAGATCAAAATACATTCCAATCAGTTCAATCCGTTGCCTCTCATTATTTAGGTCACTGGACTCACTCTTCATGAGCTTGAATTGTTCAGCTATCCGTTCCTCGATCTCTTCTACAAAAGTATGAGCCAAAAAAGAGTGATTATCGTGAAATTGGTCCTCTACTTTACTGACTTGCTGCTCAGACGCGGCCTTTGCTGCGATTTCGTCTGCAGGCTGTTGTTTTCCGCAATTTATGCAGATTATCTCATTCTTGTACTCGATTTGAACGCCTTTACATATCGCACAGGGCGCGCTCAATAAAGAGCCACCTTTTAGAAGAAACGAAACTGCGTCTTTCATATCGGACTTTCCTTCTGTTCCTACGTCCCTTGATCTACTAGAATCCATACATTATTACCATATTTTGTTTCAATTCCTTGAAGACTTTTCAAAAAAGCCTCACTGGGAAATGGGTGCACCTAATAAGACGAACGGATATATAAATAACATAGGATAGAACAAAATTCGAAAAATTCCAATATTCGAATTTGCCCTAAAAAATCAGCCAATTAGATGAAAATAACCAATATAAGCATTAGCGGTGGTCTCGTAGAGGAAATATGACTGATAAAGAGTTCGAAAGGATCATATCTTTTATTGTGAATGAAAACGTGGTACGACGTCTTCTCAACTCAGTCGATCAATCTAATAAACCGAATGGACATGTTGGAGCCCATATCAAAGTTGATACACAAAATAACAACCTCATAAAATTTCTTAATTGAAAAGTACTGAATAAGCTTTTAAACTTAAATATGTTATTGTAACCAATCCAAATAACAACCGTGAGGCCCTTTAGTACAGAATAGAACGCTTTTTAATCTTAAGGAGAGTACTTGATCATAACGAGCAATGGAAGTAAATCAAATCAGAGAACCTGAAGTGAATAGACCCATAATGATAGCAGCGATGCAGGATATGGGGAATGTAGGAAGTATTGCGATAGATTTTTTGAAGAAAAGTCTTAAAGCGATCCCATTTCGCTTCGTGTGTTCGAATTATCCGAACTATGTCATGGATAGGGGAGGTTACATTGAATTTAACCCAGAAAGATGGGATTATTGCTATGGAGAGAATATGATCCTTTTTGGCGGCGGTTACGGACAACCTCAGAGTAACGAAGAATTGACCTATCTGTGTAATGATGTGATCAATGTTGCTAAGAAGTATTCTGCTCAGATAATCTATACGTGCGGGGCCTTTCATTCTGACTCGAATTTTGGGAAAAGTCCAAGGACCTATGCGACTACAAACTCACAAGCCTTAACAGAGCAGATTACGCGTCTTGGGATATCTAAGACGGAAAGACCCTCATATATCACAGGATTTAATGGATCAATTCTTGGATTTTCGAAAGTAAATGGGATCAAGGCAATTGGGCTTTATGCAGAGATCCAAGAGCCCCAAATCCCTCAATATAGATCGGCTAAGAGCATAATCCACCTTCTAGAAAAGTTGACATATCATAAAATAGATGGAATTAACGAACTAGATGTGATGGGAGAAGCTGTCGACAAAGAAATGGAAAGAATAAAAAGACAAGAAACTGAAAATAGCACTTCATAGAAACAAGAATTGGTCAAGATTTAAACATTACATGACCGTCAACGAAATTTAGTCCAAGTTAGACGTGTTCTATTATCGTTCCCTTTTCCCTTCAACGAATTCTAGAAACTTCTCTTTAGCATCTAGGTAATGCATCTGAACTGGTGGATGTTTAAAACAATATGCGGACACACTCTCTAACGGACCGGTAATATTCCTATCCATTGCTAGCTTTACCCCTCTAATTGCGTCTACCATCACCCCCGCGCTGTTGTACGCATCCACAACTTTTAGCTTCAAGTCCAGCTCAACTGGGATTTTGCCAAAGTACTTGCCTCTAATCGATAAGTAACAAATCTTGTCATTGTTAAGAAATCCAACATAATCTGAAGGGCCGATTCGTGTTGGAATAGGATAAGGTGACATTGCTTGAACTGCAGAAGTCTTGCTAATTCTCTTATCTTCTAACCTATCTTCATCAAGCATGTTATAGAAGTCCATATCTCCGCCTACATTTAGCTGATAAGTATCATCAATTTTGACCCCTCTATCAACGAACAACTTTACCAGGCTTTTGTGTACGACAGTTGCACCAAGTTGGCTCATTACATCATCACCTGCGCAAACGAGCCCCCTACCTTCAAAAGACTGCTGCCATTTAGGTTCCGAGGCGATAAAAACAGGGATAGCATTTATGAACGAAACCTTTCGAGTCTCCAGACATTGCTCAGCGTAGAATTGCGTAGCGAGTCTGCTTCCGACTGGAAGATAGTTCAAGAGTATTTCAGCTCCGCTGTCCTTTAGTATGCCTGCTACATTAGAATCAGGGACCTCTGAAGCCCTTACTTTTTCTAGGTAATGCTTACCAAGACCGTCCAGCACGGAGCCTTTCTCGACTCTAACATCTAGCTTATCTAGTCCATTAATTATATTCGGTGTATTATTGGGTTCTGCATATATCGCCTCCGAAAGATCCTTCCCCACTTTACCCTCAGTGACATCAAATGCTGCAACAAATTCGATATCACCAGGATCAATTCCACCAAGCGAGTATTCGGTTAGGCCAATTGCGTCAGACCTATTCGCACTATAGTAGTGAATTCCTTGAATAAGGGCGGAAGCACAATTCCCGATCCCGGCAATAGCAACACGAACTTTTCTTGACATAGAATATACCGGATCTGAAAGTATTGGCTCACATATAAATCAGAGAAAGAAAATGAAAACGACTATGACGATTCCGTGGATTCTATATCCTATCAAATCGGAGTATCGAAGATCAAATATATTCTCCGAGATGATCTAAATTGCGAGATTGAAAAAACCTCCACAATGTTCTTCTTTTCGCCTAACAGTACAAACACATATTCACCTGACTGAATCTGCAGATAAGCTAGAAGCGGCACTTAAAAAAGTAATTCCAGTATCTACAACAAATGTGGAGAGGAAAATTATTTTGGTGGGAACGTCCAATCAAGTTGAATCTCTTTCGATCATATACGAACAAGTTAAGTCGCGGAGAACCGTCTCGGTACTAAGAAGAATGCTGATTAACAACCTGGATGGGAACACTACTTCCTTTATTTTAAACAAGCAGGCAGCGGCCGCAGGAGTGGTAGCCTTGATAGACAGAGAGAGCGAATCACCCCTTGGTGGGCTTAGAATACAGATTCAATGTCAGCCAATACAACAAGTAATCGATTGGCTGACTTACGCTTTAGATGCAGACAAACATCAAAAATATAGTGAGTTATATGAGCGCTGATCGGATGAATGCGGTGCAGTGAGATCTACTAATTTCCTCTATAGGCTATTAAGGCGAGTATCCTCTTCACATGGCATTATTCTGCAGATAGATCCCAATAGTTAGCGTCCTTGAATTCTGCCTTTGGCTTGCCTAATGCCTTCCATTCCTTAAATGATTTTGCATACAATCTTACATTTTTCAGGCCAGCAAGTTTGAGTCCATAGTAAACTAAACCCGATAGTGTGCCAACGCTGCCACAGTAAGTTACTAGTTCTGAATTTTCATGTATGCCTCTATTTTGCAACAAACGTCTAATATCGTCGCTTTTGCTCAGAACCTTCCCATCTGCTCTAAGCATAGTATACGGAAGATTCACTGCTTCTGGAATATGTTCAGAAAGAAAATTAAGTCGTTCTCTAGAATCAATTAACACCTTATTTGATGCCGCTTCTTCAACATAGGCGAGGTCAGCGTATATCGATTGATTAATTCTCAGAGGATGAGGTTGCCACTTGTAACTGTTTAACTTTTTTTCAGTGCGAAATCCCATACTTTTCCACTGAGCGAACGTGACTTCTAATATGGATGAATGTTGATGACCTACATATTGAAATGTCCACGCAACTCGTGCAGCCAACGCTCCGAATGTATCATCATAGGTAACCACAGGTAAGTCCTCATTTACTCCAATGTCTTGTAACAATTCGATGCATCGAGCTGGGCTTTCTTTCTCCAAGATCTTTGCTAACGGCAGGGAAACTGCCCCTGGTATGTGTTCTCTGACATATTCCTCTTCCTTCCGTACATCGACCACTCTTACATTCTTCTTTCTTATCAGAATAGACAGGGTATTGACATCGCAGACAGTATCGGGAATCGAATAATACTTAGATTCTAGACCACTACCTCTGCCTCGGTGTGTCTTGTCCTGTTTTTGACTACCCATGAGCAAAGCCTTTTTCGACGTCATATCAAACTAAGCGGCACATTCGCCTCTAGCTGTTTTTGCACTAAATCTTGTATCGCTCCCGTAATCCTGGTACGCTTCAGGGTGCTGATCTACTGATGGAAGCTGCACAACATCTGCTAAGGCTCTCTTAATATCTTCGATGTCGTGGACAGAGCCGATCGCTTCACCTTTCAATACTTTGTCTACCCAGTGGCGAAGTGTTTCACCTTCACTATGCTCATTCCTATAGATTTCTATTATTTTGAGAACTGTATCAATCACTCGCTTTGCAGGAACACGCATTATGACCCGCCCTAATTCTCCTCTTTCTCCTGCCGAGCCTCCAAACATCATAGTGTAAGTCGGGGCCATTACATTGCCTATCCTAGATGCCCCGCCAAAGAAGCCTATAGTCGCTATTTCGTGCTGTCCACATGAGTTTGGACATCCACTAATTTTGATTGTACTATCAAGGAGCATATCATCTGTATCTAGGCCTAATTCTAGAAACTTGTATTGGATCTCTTTGGCCATACGATGCGAGTTTGTTATGGCTAAATTACAGGAAGTAGTCCCAGAACAGCCGACTGCAGATGTAATGGTCAAAGCCCCCGGGTTTGACAATCCCACTGATGCCAATCGGTTGTAAAATTCAGGTAAATCATTGGCATTAACGTATCTGATAGCGAAGTTCTGTTGTGGAGTATTTCTAGCTGCACCTTCCATCGATAGTTCGCGGATAGTTCCGGCCAATACTCGCAACTGGTTTGCGGTAATGTCACCAGCACCGAGTGTGACAAATACCGTATAATATCCAGCCTGTTTCTGAGCGATCACATTGGAGTGAACCCATCTCTCGTATGCACTAGTGTTAGACGTATCTCGTTCACTATACATACGCAGTTTAGTCCCGTTACGAATTTCCTTGGGCAAGAATTGATCGTCTTCTTCGGCGGCTAAACTGAACATACTTTCCGTGCTGTGAGCAGTTGTCATCATGACTATAGACCTTTCTTTGAGCGCCATCTTTTGGAATTTTTCCCATCCCATTTCATTCACCAGATACCGCATTCTATTCCTGGCCATATTTTCTCTATTCCCATTCCTGTCAAAGAGTCTAATGACTGCCATACACGTAGCCAAGAGCTTGTCTTCAGACGTGAACTCCTCTAGCAAATGACCTATAAAGGAAGCAGCACCTAAACCTCCTCCAAGATAGATCCTAAAGCCTCGTGAGCCATCTTTTGTCATCGGGACAAGACCGATATCTGCAATTCTAACCAGTCCATGCTTCTCACAGCACGCGAAGTTGATCTTAAACTTCCTCGGTAGGTTTTGGCACATAGGATTGCGTAGGAAGAATCGCGCTATAGCCTTAGAATAAGGAGTAGAATCAAATTCTTCATCTGGACAGACTCCCGCAAGGTGGCTACACATCACATTCCTAACGGTGTTACCACAGGCCTCTCGACTCGTCAGGCCAACTTCAACCAATCCTCTCATAACCTCACTGACATCTTCAAGCTGAACCCAATGTAGCTGAATATTTTGTCTGGTAGATACATGTGCTGATCCGATCGAAAATGCTTCCGACAAAGAAGCTAATTTTTCTAATTGTATTGGAAGTATTTCACCGCCAGGAACCTTAATCCTTACCATACTGTAATCCATTTGGAGACGTGAGCCATATGCGCCGTGTTGTAATCGAAATCTGCGGAAATCATCTTCTGATAGTTTGCCAGTCCTGAATAACTTTACTCTCTCAGCAAAAATATTAGTTTCCTCCTCCTTTCCCCAGCGAGGATTTGGCCGGGGTTTAGGTATATGTTTTTGATGAGAATGACTAGCATCTTTTCTCGTTTTCAATTTATCTTACCTCCACGCAAAAACCATATATTGTTTGTGGAAGAGAGGTGAGAATGAAAGGAAATGGCTGTTCTGCGGCAAGAATCGACCTCTAACCAGCGTGCATACGATCCCTGATGCTGAAACTTTGCCTTAAGACCTCACTTAAATGATTCTTGTGCGATTCTAGTCGACGCTAAAAAGCTTACTAACATTTCAACTAAATACTCTTACACTTATATTTCAAACATATTCTGATATGATGAAGAGGTTATGGGAAAGCTAAATTTTCCTAAGGAATTAAAGTATATCATAATTGCCGTGGTTATAGTGGCTCTTGTTTGGGTAGCAATTAGACTCTCCTTTGGAGTGATAAACCCCTTTTATGTTGTAGCTAGTGAAAGCATGGTGCCGAGACTAAATGTGGGGGACTTTGTGGTTGTAAGCCACAACATCCCTTTTGACGATTTGAATGAAGGTGATATCATAGTCTTTAAAGAACCAGTACCTGATGGAGAAGAAGCGGATGCTATAGTGCATCGAGTTAACGAGATCTTGACTGATCCGGAAGACAACCTCGTGATCGTTACGAAAGGCGACGCTAATTCGGGTTCTATCCCTGGCATAGACTTTCCCATTTACGAATCAAATTACGTTGGGAAGGTAGTTATGGATATTCCAAAACTAGGCTTAGTAACCAAAGCAATAAGCCCGCCAGTTAACTATATTATCATAGCTATAATACTTGTGATCCTATTCTTTCTATTTAAAAAAGGTAAAGACAAAGACAAGGCACGGTGATGAGGGCGGTATATTGTGGAAAACTGGTGTAGAAAAAAAGATTGTATAACTTCCAGATATTGGTCTTGAGTTTAGTGACATCAGTCCAATCAATACCTTCCCGATAAAAAGAATTCAATACTATTTCCACAATGTTCCTATACCTTCAGCCAGCAACGAATAGTTAATTGATTGACACATAAATACTGAACAGTAATATATTCGATATGAAATTGGATAGCATCAGATGTGGCTGTAGATGTATTAAATGTAAAGAAACAAAATTGATGGGTTTTACTTTTAGGTCTTCTGATGGTTACGATGAAATCCATCACACATGTTTAGCCTGTGGGATTCACTTCAACCATCTCGATGGTGAGACGTACGTTAATTGTAAAATGTGTACCTCATATTGAATGTTTACTTCGATCTAAACCCATCTACGAGCTTCTTATGATAGATTGAATTGCAAATTCTGTCGGTTTCTTCGGCCGGAAACTTCCTTACTTTTTTAATCCTTTTCTTGTCATAAATGGTTGATAGGAACATGAAACAAATTGGACAAACTTCCTCCAACAATCAAACACCCCATTGAAGTCTATTTCATAATCGGTACTGTGATTGAAGACCGACTTTGATTACGGGAAGCGCCAACAAAGGGCATAGGGAATTCAGGAAGATTTGATTCAACAAATCCTTCATTTCTAAATTCGTATGTTTTTCCATCATAGGTGCACTTGATCATGGAGATGTCCTCGATATTACCTACTTTTTCAATCGATTTGTAGTATTCAACAAGTTTCCGAGGCTCATAAACGGTTTGCCCTTTCCTCACATAACGCTTTTTCTTCATAAACTTAAATGCAAATATTGTATATCTACGCTTGTAGTAGCCAAACATGTTCTGGATCAAGATGCACCGTCGAATCTGATCTTGAGGTATATAGAGAACATCACCTGTTCCTGACTTCGCTTCTATAGACAACAAAACCGACTTCTTGTTATTAACCGCGACTATGTCAGGAAGGCCAGCACTAGATCCTCCCAGCCTTCTTGCACACCAGTCTCCGATATTGAGACGTTGTACCAAGGAATGCTCGTAACTATATCCTCTACTTCTGCGAAAGCTGCTCAATCTGAATCAATAACCTGCCTTTATGTAAATTATACCCAAGCATAATCTAGTCAGTATCAAATCGGAAGAAACCAGATTGTCTGTAATATACTTTATCATCATGATGTGTTGGTATGTTCTGGAGTTTATATCAGTATGTTAGTGTTAGAAAATTATAAGGTCAGAACTTGTAGGCCATGTTTGAGTGAATGAGTATTATTTTCCCAGTCTCCCTCTTATTGATTTCATTCCCAATATTGAAACTGCTTGGGTTGACACTGAGTTTCCCCTTCTGCTTCACAAGGACTTGATGGCCTAATTTCAGGGTGAAACAATTAGTAACAGCGGGAACACTAAACGAACAGATCATGGGGTCGAAGTTACATTTTAGAAATCCAATTTCATTGTGCTAGGAAAAATTTGCTAGTTCAAGGATTTTCAGACGTAAGTACAACTCGCAATCAAATACAATCAGGGCTATCTAAGAAATGGCCAAGTCCTTGATCTTCTTTTAACACTTATAAGTAATCCAGTACTAATTCGACGACCATTACTGAGTTGGAGTTTAAAGCCATCACTTCTGATGATATGTACAAAATCGAGGAGAACGCAGAAACGAATTTTGGTGTCCGTAGAATCTATATGATGGAAAATGCGGGGCATGGACTTGCCGATTTTATTGAATCCAAGATGGGTGAGATGAATACGAAATTCATCGACAAGAGAATTGTTGCCGTATGTGGTGGAGGAAACAATGGCGGTGATGCCATGGTTTGTATGAGACATCTTTCCTATAATCCTGAAGCGAAATATACGGTATTGCTATTAATTGATCCTCGTGATCTTCGAACTGAGGAAGCTAGAACAAATTGGACTATTCTCACGAGATTAAATTCTGTAGAGTTGTTTTGGAGTAATCAGATAGACCAAATCAAAGGTAGGATTCTAGATTCCGACATATTAATAGATGGCATCCTAGGAACCGGAGTTAGTGGCACCATCAGAGAACCCCATTCTTCTGCGATAGATCTTATCAATAAATCTGGTGCGTACATATTCTCTGTAGATATACCCTCAGGACTTGATCCTAATACTGGCCAAGTTCATGATAAGTGTGTAAGAGCAACCGCAACTGTCACCTTTCACAGAATCAAAAAAGGGTTGCTGAATAATGAAAAATATTCGGGTCAGATTCACCTTGAACATATCGGGATTCCGAGAGAGGCAGAAAGGGGAATTTTGGTGAACGAAGTATGACAGAAGTAATGTATCAACTCAAAGTCGGAAATATGGCTAATTTCACTTATGTCATCTCAGATATTCAGACTCACCTCGCTGCCATCGTAGATCCGTCATGGGATCTCCAAGAGATATTTCAATTACTTACCGAAAAAAAGCTTAAGGCAAAGCATATCATAAACACTCATTCACATTTTGATCATGTATTTGGAAATGATGAAGTCGCAAAAATGACTGGAGCAACTGTCATTCAGCATTCCAATTCTCGACTTCGCAAAGATATCTCCGTAGCAGAGAATGATGTAATATCAATCGGATCTATTAACCTTCGAGTTCTGCATACTCCGGGTCATTCTGAAGACAGTATCTGTCTCATTATCGATAAAGAGGCTGTGTTCACTGGAGACACTCTCTTTGTTGGTGCTGTAGGGAGGATAGATCTTCCAGGAGGGAATCCAAAAGACATGTATCTTAGTTTGTATAGAAAGGTTTCAGCCTTGGAGGATCAACTTACCGTTTATCCTGGTCATGATTATGGCTCCTCTCCAGTTTCAACGATTGGAAAAGAAAAGCTATCAAATCTTGCGTTACAAGCAAAATCAGAAAATGAGTTTCTAGCTTTCATGGGCGTTGGTTGAAGCCAATTTGAAATATGATGGGGTAGATTATCCAGACCTCAAATCCATCAACCAAGATCAGACTTTTAAAATACCTCTATCAACAAGTAATCCTTTATTTGCACTAGTAATATCATACACTTACACGAGTCTCATACCTGGAATTACGGCAGCTGGCCAAAATGAAAATCTAATAAAATATACATCTCCCGCTGACGCAGAATTCTTAAATTACGGTCACTGTAAATGTTTGGATTCAGTTCCTGTTACTCCAGATGGAATGCCTACTCCTGCGATTATCACAAAGACCGCATTAGATCTATCGAATATCCCATTTTTCATAATCAACGCTGGGTCATTAGTTAAACCTCAAGTTCCCTGTATCTCATTTGATATGAATCCAGGAAACGATATACGAACAGGAAATGCCGTAGACGAAAGTTATATCAAGAAGGGTCTAGAGTATGGTGAAGCATTTGGTCGCGAACTGGCCAAACTTAGTAAAATGGTTATCATCGGTGAAAGTATCCCAGGAGGAACGACTACTGCTTTAGGTGTGCTCATTGCACTTGGAATCGATGCCTGGTCTAAGGTGAGCAGTAGCCTCACTAAAAATCCTCACAGTTTAAAGAACAGAATAGTAAAGGAAGGGATGGCCAAAGCTGGCATTCCATTTGGGAGTTTTAGAAATGATCCTATAAGAGCAATAGCTGCCGTTGGGGATCCTATGATCCCTGTTGTTGCTGGGCTTGCTTGTGGCATCAGTAGTTCAGGAAGCAATGTCATGTTAGCTGGAGGGACGCAAATGACAGCCATTGTTGCGGTAATAAGTGCGATGAACAGAGCGTTAGGAAATATTTGCATCGGGACGACCTGCTATGTTGCAAATGATCCTGATTCAGACATTCAGGGGATTGCCAATGAAATCTGTTCTGATTTTCCGATTTGTGCTATAGATCTTCACTTTGATGATTCCGAGAGACCGGGCCTAAAGGCATTTGCGAACGGTTTCGTAAAAGATGGAGCAGGAGCCGGAGGCGTATCCATTCTTGCAATGCTAAAGAGTAGAGGATCGCTTACAGGTACTTCGATACTAAGATCCATAGAAATAGAATACGATAAACTCATGCGAAAGCAACAGAAGAAATGATCTAATGAAAGGACCAAACCCTCTCAATTATCAAGAGATGCGGGGGATCGACATTATATATTGAATTCTAAAAAGGCTAATATAGATCATGTCTGGAAGAGCCAAAAAACACGACGGCCCATCTGCACCCGTGACGGGAAAAGAACTTACAGAAATAGAGGAGATTACTGTAATGTTAGATGTTCTCATCGAAGAATTACAGCACAGAGGCGCCATTGATAAAAAAGAATATAATAGATTGGTTGCGATGCGTCTGCACGAAATTTCCAAAGCCAAGGCGTTTGAAGAATTAGACGAGGAATTATGAAGCGGAAGGCTCGCACTATTATCACGACGTAGGCTTATCGTAATAGGAAAGAGCGCCGGGAGAGGGATTCGAACCCTCGTGACCCCAAGAGATCACAAGCTGGCTGGATATTTTGCAATTTCCAGGCTTGCGCCCTACCAGGCTAGGCGACCCCGGCCTGATGTGGTAACCATTGTTACCTTTCGATTACGAGATACAAGGTTCCACCAACTTATGTGTTTATCCGAGCGATTAATTCATTGAGAGTGATATGATAAAGATGCAAATATTTTCTCTGCTCAGTCAACTAGACTCAAAGTTGAAATGTTAGTTCTAACATGGTGTTGCGCCTTATTTCTAGTCTAGTTAGCTTACTTTTGATGCCAAGTTTGTTGTGCGCCATGATTTAGGGTAGGACCCCGGTTTCATAATTATCCTCTTGATATTAACAGCAATGCCTTTTACGTTGGATTCGATTTCCTCCCTCGTCATTGCAACTTCACCAAATCCCACGATCTCTCCTTTCATAGAATAAATACCAACAAAGCTCCCCACCTTAAGTGCCTTGGATACATATAATATCCCTGGGATAGCGAGCTGGGCGCCGTGACATAAGGCATCAATCGCCGTATCTCTGACGACTACGGTCTCCACACCATCCATACAATATTCAATAGGCTTGATCAGTTTCCTTAACTTTGTATCGTCTTCTTCATGTCTATACAATTCTAGAGCATCAGCTAAATCGTGCATCCTAACCAGGCTGTCTTTTCGATCTGACAGATTGCTTACCTGCGTCCGACGGAGCTCCACCATGGTAGCTCCTGTCCCAAGAATTTCCCCAATATCATATACTATTTTTCTTATGTAAGTACCTGACTGAGATAATATACGCATCAAGATAAGACGTTCGTGCCTCTCCAGCTTTTCTATTTCATATATTGTTCGAATTCTAGTCGCTCTTTTTACGGATGATCTCTGGGGTGGCCTTTGATATATATCACCAACAAATTGGGCTATCACAGTATCCAATTTATCATCGCTGATATGGTCATGGAGCCTTGCCAATGCATAATACTCTTTTGGCCCGAAAAGCAATATGGAAAGGGCCTTCGTGCCCTCCCCCAGTCCAATAGGGAGAAGTCCCGTAGTGCCAGGATCCAAGGTCCCACTATGCCCTGCCTTACTGATTCCGATGATTCTTTTCACCCATGCGACTACCTCATGGCTAGTAGGACCAGGGGGCTTATCCAGCAAAATCAAGCCATAATCCAGTAAAGAGCTAATAGGTCTACTGGATGGGTAATATCCATACTTCTCATTAGTTACATCATCATCCAGTTTAACCAAATTATCAAAAGGAGAAGATATCAACACTTGCTCAAACTACACAATGAGAGTCGAGATATATAATCGCAGAACCTGCAAGTTATTTAACACTCTCATATTTCCTCAAGGAATCAGAGACAAATGACTTCACCAACCCAAATGAAGGCATCCACTTCCTGCACTCGTTTGAAGTTAGTTGACTTACTTTTGACCCATCATGTCAGTTTTGACTGAATGCAACCTTTACAAATTAAATGATAGATTAGTGAATCTGTTTGTCTGGTTTCACTTGACCCAAGAATTTTATACTAGAAAAGCATAACAACACTTAACGTGATGAGGAATCGCCACCGAAGCAGAGGAGAGATTATTGCATCTATCCTTCAGGCAGTAAATGGGAATAGCCTTAGGCAGACGGAAATACTTTATCGCACATATCTATCACATAACCTTCTGAAAGATTACTTAGTCCTTTTGCTTGAAAATGAACTAATTGATTATACCGCAGGAGAACGAACATTTAAGACCACTGGAAAGGGGATGAGATACCTTCAGATGTATGCTCAGTTGGGTCAGCTCATAGTAAAGCACAAACGTAAGTTAACTCTGTCTGATGCCAACCCTGTGTGGGGATAGTTTTAGTATTTAAATCGTCTAGAAAATCCGCAAACTTGGAGGCTAATGCCGAAGAGCGGATCGGAATATAGAGATATATTGTTAGTGATCTAAATGTGAGCCCAAGACATACAAATTACTACCTTTCTTGATTGCTCAGATCACCTAAGAGCTTTTGTCCCCTAAAAATGGTGAGGTGTTAAAGCACTAGTCCTAAGCTTTTGCTTGCTGCAACCTTTTATCCACATCATCCCAATTCACAACGTTCCACCAGGCCGAAATGTAGTCAGGTCTTTTATTTTGATATTTGAGATAATACGCATGCTCCCACACATCGCAGCCTAATAGGGGGTTTAACCCTTCAGTTCTTGGGCTGGTTTGATTTGGCATTGCCTTATATTCTACTTTCTTTGATGATGGATTGTAGGCAAGCCATCCCCAACCACTACCTTGTATAACTGCAGTATCTGACGAGAATTTTTCCTTAAACCCAGAAAAACTTCCGAAAGACGAATTTACTGCATCAGCAACCGCACCTCCTGGCTCTCCACCACCATTTGCTTTCATATTATTCCAAAATATTCGATGATTATCGAATCCTCCTCCATTGAAATTGATTGCACTTTTTTGAGCTGCTGGAACTTGATCCAAGTTTGATAATATTTGTACGATGTCCTTTTCTTGAATTTCAGGAGGACATTTTTCGAGGGCTGCATTTAATTTGTCTGTATAAGTTTGATGATGTTTTGTATGATGGATCTCCATTGTTCTTGCATCGATATGCGGTTCAAGTGCATCGTATGCATACGGAACTGGTGGCAATTCATATTTTTTCATACATTTTAAAGTAAATCTTTTACTATTAACTGTTCTGTTAGCATATCCTAAATATTATTTAGAGCGAATTAAAACGAAAAGATAGATCAAAGATCATTATATGTTGTATATCACGAAGAGGTAACTAGAGGTCAGTGCAAATTTGCACTAAATAGAAACAAGGTGGTTCAACATGGAATCAAATTTGCTGCGTTGCGTTGTGTTTACAGGGATGTGGTCTGCCCGAACTCATTGTGCCTCTGGGGAATTTCTGGGAAACGTATTTATTAAAATCTATAGCACCTGATGGTTGAATAACGTTTGCCAATAAATGATGAATTGTTACGTGCCAGGAAGAAAGTTTCTGCAACTCGACCTAAGTTTGTAAGGCAGGAAAGCTGGAGATATATCAGGCTTGCGGAAAATTGGAGGAAACCAAAAGGCATGGATAACAAGATGAGGAAGCAGGTATCTGGAGTCCCGCCGCTTGTCAAAGTGGGATACAGGGGCCCTAAGAAAGCCAGAGGTCTACATCCTTCTGGATATATGGATAGATTAATTCATAACATCAGGGACCTAGAAAAATTGGATCCCAAGATTGACGCTGCGAGAATTGGTCACTCAGTGGGTCGGCGGAAACGAATAGATATTGTGAATAAGGCCAACGCTTTGGGGATCAAGGTTCTTAATAAGGGTAATGTGCCCCAGGAAAGCGTTCAAAAGGATAAGAATAAGGAGCAATCATAATGGTAATTAATATACGAAAGAAGAGAGAACTCGTCGCACGGATATTGGAAGTAGGTGTGAATAGAGTTAGATTTGAACCAGATAAGCTTGAAGATGTGGCTGACTCCATTACAAGGGAAAATCTTAGAGCACTCATCAAGAATGGGGCCATCTGGACCGCAAGGCGGCAAGGAACTTCTAGATATCGAGCTAAGCTGAAGCATATGACAAGAAAAAAACGTGGAATGGGAAAAGGCTCTAAGAAGGGGAAAAAAACTGCAAGAGTAGGAAAGAAGAAACTGTACATTACAAAGATCAGAGGCATGCGACATTACTTAAAGGTCCTCAAAGATCGGAATGACATAGATAGAGAAACATACTGGTCGCTATACAAGAAGGCCAATGGTGGTCAAGTCAGAACGCTGGCGCATTTGCGAGATTTAGTAAAGGCTTCTAAATCTAGATAAATAAAAGGACTTTTCTCTCGATGCGACAAATGGCTTCCCTCTATCATCTTACAGATGCCGGTTTGAGATTATGTGTAACTTCGAAACAACAGATTGCTTTAAACGAAATCCGTTTTCAGCTTTAAACGATATTTGAATCGAGACGGAGAATGTTTATGAGATTTAGCACTTGTAAGCATCGTTCAACCGTCAAGAATAGACTGGTAGTAAGTTAGAAGATTAGCTAAAATCACACCCAATGACAAAAATAAGGACAAAATGGCAAGGATGCTGATGCTGATGTTTATCCATTGACTTTGCTAACCTTTGATGAATCCCAGAATAAAGCCCGCGGCTAGGCTGCCAACCAGAGGAATTCCGAAAGCTGCCATGACTGAAGAAATACTTTGCTCAGTTCCTGGAATATTAGAGCTGCTCACGTTGCCCATCAAGCCCGATCCCGCTTCTTGTATCTTGGTCCAGTCAACTGAAACATATTGTTGATAACCAAGGCCCACAATAGCAACTATCATTAGTCCAGCGATAATAAGGACGATCTTGATTACTTTTTTTATCGCATATCCCACAAGAAATCCCGCTATACCTCCAACTGCTATTGGAGTAGCACTCGACGCTAGAGAACCCAAATCCATACTCATTTTGTCTGCCGATTATTAAATAGCCTAAATATCTATATAGAGTCTGATAGTTTGTATCATAACCTTATCTCTATAAAATTCGCCTCGTCCCCTTCCTTATTCATGGATTTCTAGAGGAGTTGGTTGGTGTTTAAAAACGATCTAAGCTCACTTAATCACCATGCTTTAAGGGGGTAGGGCGGCTACTTTGTATAATATGGGTAGGGAAAGCAAGTCTCTCATATGTCAGAGAACAATGGTGCGCGCGCCCAGGAAGGCTAGTGTGGTCTTCTAAAGTGCGATCGACTCCTAATTGCACCGTCTGCGTCAGTGTACGTTACTTTATCAAGGAAACAGTGTTCAAACCCATTTTCTCGTAGAATAGCAATTGTCTCAGGAGAAAGAGGTCGTACGTGCCCTATGATCAAATAAATGTAAAATCGATCTGGCTTGAGTTCGGCTTCGTATCCATGCCTGGCCATCTTGTATAAGATTCCTGCCAATAAGGTAGGAGCTGGCTTAGAATTTGATTTATTCATATTGTCACGCAGGGCAAACTTGTTCAATCGCTAACCAAATTATTAGGTCTGATATAATTCTCCAATTCGCGATTTGTGTACATAGGAGGGGAACAGGCAAAATTCTTGCAAACATATGCTCGAGTTGAACTATTTGGTTGAGGACCTACAGGTTCCAATTTTCCTCTGAAGAATGGTAGTTGTTTTTCTAGTTGGTTAAAGTCTGTATTTGATCTTACGTATGCAAAAATACCGTTGGGAATATACGCTCTATTTAGAAGCGTCAGCATATTGTAGAAGGTGTCCTCGTTTGGTTCTCTTCCTTGTACCACTGTGAACTCGATCGGCCTTTTCACGTACATATATAAGGAGATAAGGAAATGTCCGAAGCCGAATGGATTATCTCTGGCGATAGGAGAAACTGGCCTAAAAATGTCTTCCGATTTTTTAAAGTAATCATCTCTTTGAGAAAAATGATATAACCTCATTAGATTCATCGCTGCGACAGAATTCCCGCTAGGAATGGCAAGGTCGTAATAATTTTTCGTTCTGATTATTAGTTCCTCATGGTCGTCCGAAGTGAAAAAAAATCCATCATTCCTCTGGTTATCCCAGAAATGATTTAGCATAAAATCCATGTGTCTGAGGGCGGAATTCATATAGCGAGGGATAGGAAGAACCTCAAACAGATCAATCAATGAATTCACATAGAAAGCGTAGTCATCAAGATAGCTATTCAATTTAGGCTGACCATTTTTGAAAATCCTAAAAAGTCTCCCATCTGGGGACGACATTCTGGCCTCTATGAAATCTACTGCCTTGACTGCTGCTTTGAGATAGGCCTCCTCTGATGTAACTCGATAGGCCTTTACTAGTGCAGAAATCATTAGTGAATTCCAAGAAGTAATCGCTTTGTCGTCTTTCCCTGGATGTACCCGATGCTTTCTTGCTTCGAACAATTTTGCCTCTGAACTGCTAAGAATATCATCGATAACATGAACAGGCTTGTCGAATTTTTGTGAAAGAAATGCTTGATTATTTTGGCTATTTAGAATATTTTTACCCTCAAAATTACCTCCTTCAGTAACGCCATAGTATAAACAAAATATTTCAGCATCCGTCTTGTTGTTTAAAATTTCCAAGATTTCCTTTTTCGTCCATAAATAATACTTACCTTCCTCTCCTTCTGAATCAGCGTCCTCAGCAGAATAAAAGCAGCCATCCACTGAGGTCATATCTCTGAGAACATATCTAATGGTTTTATGCAAAACTTCGACATACTTTTCATCTCGAGTTACTTGATAGATTTCAGAGAAGAGTTGGATGAGTAAAGCGTTGTCATAAAGCATTTTTTCAAAGTGAGGGATTAGCCATTTTTGATCCGTTGAATATCTAGCAAATCCTCCCCCAAGATGATCGTGGATACCTCCCGATATCATCTTATCACCAGTGAATACAACGAAGTCCTTGAACTTGGAAATCTTCGACAGTTCATAGTATCGTAACAGGAACAATAGATTGGAGGGGTTTGGAAACTTGGGAGCTTGTCCAAATCCGCCATAAGTAGAATCACCAATATGCAGTAGGCTAACAGCCGCTTCATCCAGTACGGAACGCTCAGGTTCTGCTCCAAGTGGACGACTAGTGGAGATATCTCCAGCAGCGCCTGATAGGGCAAGCATGAATTCAGAGGTAGCGCTAAGGACCTCCTTCCTATTATTAATATATGTATCAGCAAGTTGTCTAATAATAGACATAAAACCAGGCATTCCATATCTAGAATTCTTTGGGAAATATGTCCCGATATAGAACGGCTTCTGATCAGGTGTCAGGAAGACTGAAAGCGGCCATCCCCCACTACCTGCCGCTAGTTGACATACACGTTGGTAGACATCATCAAGGTCAGCTCTTTCTTCTCTGTCAACTTTAATGTTTACGAAATTTTCATTCATAATCCTTGCAATCTCCTCATCTTCAAAAGATTCGTGGGCCATAACATGACACCAATGACATGAACTGTAACCTATGCTCAAGAAAATTGGTTTATCTTCGGATCTCGCCTTTTCAAGCGCGTCCTTCCCCCACGGATACCAATCTACTGGGTTGTAAGCATGCTGCAAAAGGTAAGGGCTAGTTTCGTTGATGAGCTTGTTGGGCTTTTTGTTATTCTTCTCAATGTGATTGTCATCCATGGAATGAGAGCAAAATGGCTTTGATATTATATAAATACTAGCAGAATTACTTCCAGGTCAGAGGCGACATTAGAGAAATTATCTCGCAATTGCTACTGTGGATTAAGTAACGAAGCATTACTTAGTGAAAGGAATCACAATAGAGTGGGGGTGATCTCGGAGGTCCAGACTTTTAAGGACCTTGAATCTTATTCTCTTTTAATCAGATAGGTTTGAACATCTCCGGTCTAATCATGCTCCAATAAGGTAAATAAAAAAAGGTCACCGCAAACCGTCTATCACTAGAAGCTAACTTCGAATCGTGAGTAACGTTTTTTGATGAGAGATTTATCATGTCATTTCTAATCATTGGATGCAGCGTAGCGACTATTGGGTCACCTCTAGCAATAGAGGCTGCTGCGATAAGTCGATGTATTTCACGCCCTTTGATCCTCGGTATCTTTCTTGATGACTTCACCTGTATAAGCCATTTCCTTTGTTTTTTATTAGAATCTAACACTGCGACTATATCAGCAGGTCCTCGGCTATTCTTTGACAAACGTACCCGCCAGCCAATTAATCTTAGGTATAAAGCTACTATGTACTCTGCTTCTCTCCCGAATGTTCCGATCGAATAAGATAGCTTCAACCTCAAGATACATACGATCCTAATGACAGCTTTAACTGTTGTTGTGAAAACTCTCTGATAAGGTTATGAAATGTTCCTTCCATTTGCCTCTAAGCTACCAATGAGTAGGGATTATTTCTTTGACGCCAGTATTTGACTATATAATCATGACTAAAGAATATGAATATATTTCTATTTATGATTGAATTTTCTAATGATCATAAGGAATACGGATCCATACAAATTAAAGAAATGTATATCTTGCAAAAATCCAATTCCACTAAATACGAAATATTTTACTATGTCACTGTCGCTTCAGCATGTTTGTCTCGGCTGTGCAGATAGAGAGATTCCTAAACTAATTCAAAATCTCCAGCAGGATCTACGAAAAATAAAGGAAGAATTGAAGAGTAGCTAAAATCAAATGCAACATTCAGGTTTCCCCGTACTCGGAATGTAGAGAGTCAAATGTCCATAAAAGCTGATTATTTTAATCCAGAGTTGACCATCAATAGTGGACAGATGTTCTTATGGCAAAAAATAAGGGATGCATGGTATGGAATTCACACCGATCGCGTGTTAAAACTTTCAATTGAAGATAAATGTAGTGATCAGCATAACAGTCGTATAAAATATGAATCGTTTCCCGAGGATCGTGGATGGGAAAAGAAGTTGTTTAGAATGGATGACGATATTGACAAAATACTCAATACCATTTCATTTGACCCACTCGTACGTAACTCTATAATGAGATTTAGGGGCCTTCGAGTCATGAGACAGGACCCTATCCAATGCATGTTTTCGTTCCTATGTGCTAGTAATATCAATATTCAGCGAATTCGCAAAATACTTTTTAATTTATGTAGGCATTTTGGAAAAAAAATGACCGTGAATGGGGACCAGTTTTTTACGTTTCCAAGCCCAATAGATCTCCATAAAGCGACCATATCCGAGTTAGTTACATGTGGCACAGGCTACAGAGCCAAATCGGTCAAAATGCTTGCAACTAAGATACAGGATAGAGAGATCGTTCCTGAAGAGCTTAACCGAATGAGTTATGAAGACTCAAAACGAGCTCTACTAGGCATCCACGGAATAGGAGACAAGACTGCAGATTGCATCCTCCTATTTTCACTTGAGAAATTGGAAGCATTTCCCATAGACACATGGATAGCGAGAATAGTATCTCACAATTACGAACTTCCCGTTGGTAAGAAAAAAACGGGAACCAACGGCCAAAAAATTCATCTTAGTCATCAGCAATATCGATATCTCTCTAATCGCATGAGGATGCATTTTGGTATATACGCAGGCTATGCCCAACAATATCTATACTATTACAGTAGACATATCGCTGGAAGAAAGTGGTAGTGATCTGGCCTAAGTGAAAATTGCGCATAATGCTTTAATATTGGGATAAGAATCACGTGGTACTAACTGGAGGGTCCAAGGCGTATCCTAGCCTACATTAAGCAAATCCTTAAAAACTCTAAGAGGCAAGGTGGAGTTTAGTACAGTTATTGTATAATGTCTCAATCCTTTATATTGTAATTCATATACAAGATGATAGAAGAGTATAATCCCATGGATACGAAAAATGAATCCCAATCGAACTTGCTTGGTAACTATACTAAACAAGAGAACAAGGGACGGTATTTGTACGGAGATTATACGCCATTTGAAGAGAAGAAGAATATTATCCATGTCTTGAAGGATTTTGTATCTACTTCTGCAAATATAATTGAGATTCATAAGAATGTAGGCACCCTTCGATTCGTTTTGGAGAATGTTGATGTTTTTCAGGACGAGATTATAAGAAAGATCGGGAATTTGCAAAACTCGGTAGAATCATCGTTAGACGTATTTCATACCAAGTATCACGAGAAAATCGTGAGCTCCTCTGACATCAAGAAAGAAGCTGAATCTTCCTTCTTCCGCATGAGAGCCCCTCTAATAAATTCAATAGGGGATATTGAAAAGCAATTTACAAAGTACGCCAATGAATACAGAGAAGAAATACAGGAGAGGATCATTGATTCATATAATAATGCGATTACTTTACTTCAGCTCTGGCTTTCGAAGGATGAATATAACTTGCCTGGCACTCTCCTCGAAAGGCGAAACAAGGTTCTGACTGCGAAAATAGACAGGGATCCTTATTCATACACTATTGCTTCTACAAATGAGATCATCGCCGTCACCAACACAGATACATCTAGTTCTGGTGGTGAGAATATTAACGGTCTCGAGAGTCTGCCTGCATCTACATTTTCGTACCATTTCACTATTGACCCTAAGTTTTCTGAATTTTGGAAGCATCGAAGAAAAATATCCGATCTAGGAGTAGACGATCTGTTGATCCCAATTGGGTTCAAGAAATCTATATCGGAGAAACTACGACGGTCATTCGGGCTTGGATCAAGCCAAGAAGACCCTCAAGACTCGTCTGAGAGAGAGGTCGAATATGTCCACGCGAGTAGTCTATACATAACGTACATCAAAATGAATAGTGGTAAGACGTTAGCAGTTAAGCTCTCAGCAGACCCTTCAAAGAGTGACGAAAAATCGGTCGAACTAGAATATAATTTACCAGACTTGATGCCTGAAGAGAAAGTCTCCAGTAGTAATAGTAGTAGTACTACTACGATAGAATACTACAAGGGACTCGTATCGGAAGGCAGATTGCCTAGAATTGATTACCTTGATAGGGATGAACGAAGGAAAATAGATCTTACTCAGAAAGAATTTCAACAAGGGACAGACATCCTCAAACTCGTAATGATGGGAAAAATGTTAGCAGATAGAATAAGTGACATCTCGAATATATCTGTAGTATCACCTCACATGAAGCTAGACTCGCTCAGGGTAGGGGACAAGGAAGGCATAATGAGCTCAAGCGATTCAAGCACGACGCTGATATATTACGAAGAAATTGTAATGTCTTTTCTCGAACTTGTTGCAATAGGATTTTCGCCTCTGATCCAACGGATTTCCAATAAGAGCCCAGTGAAGGGAGAATTAATTTTGAGGTACGAAACAGATGAAAAAGAAAGAAAGGAGTATGTATTACGAACTGAGGAGCTAAGTGCACCTTTGTCTCATGAAGATGGTAGAAGGGTGTTAGAAAGACTCAAACTTTAGTTCGTATTGTACATATTCAATAGTTGATCACAGCTAGGGCATCAATTTCTTGAGATCGTTCCATCCACAAAAGTCTTGTAAATCTTAAGTGCATCAGTTTCGCTAGTTGCTCCCACGATGGTAGCTGCTCCACTGGTAAGGATACTGATTGATACCTTCCCCTCGACCCCACTGCCTGATGCGGTTATTCCTAAATTTCCACGGGATGTCACATCATACCCAAGATGTTCTGCATTTTTTATTATCATAGAGAGACTTATGGATGAGAGTCCAAATGGTGCCACCGTATAAGTTCTCTTACCCCTATCTCGCCCACAAAGCTCCTCAACAAATAACTGATCTCCTGGAACTACCTTAGTCTGGTGAGATTTTGAGATATTAGCAGCTGAACCACAAGATGGACAAGCTTCTTGTCTCAATATTTGTACCTTCTCCATCGTCAAATCGTTTAGATCTATATAAAGCAGCTTATCGACTAACGATGGCTTTTGACCGGTGATTATCTTAACGGCTTCTGACACCTGCGTTCCTGCAACTAAGTAAAGTATCGATGGATGGACACCCTCCGTACTACAAGTAGGCATATCTTCTTCCTCTAATTCAGGGAACATACACCGCAAACATGCTGATTCGCCAGGAAGAATTGTGCACACCGAACCAAGCATCCCCAATGCCCCAGCATATATGAATGGTATCTTTTGCTTTATACAAGCATCATTCAATGCATATCTTGCATCTACGCTATCAAGCGCATCAATAGCTATGTCTGCCCCCTCCACGAGGCTTTCTGCGTTATATCTTGTAACCGAGATCGGTATTGCCTCGATTTTGGCGGTTAGATTTAATTTCTGCAGGCGCTCAGCTGCTACTTCCACCTTAACTTTACCGATATCATCCTCGTTATACAAATGCTGTCTGTGAAGATTAGAAATTTCGATAACATCCCGGTCTATTATTCTTAGTTTACCCACACCCATAGCACTGAGCATTGTTGTGACAGGATTGCCTATTCCCCCAACTCCAACTACGCATACAGTAGCCTTCCTTAGTTTTTCCATCCCAGTAAAACCAATTTCTTCGAGCATGATCTGCCTTGAATATCGCTGCATGTCCTTCCCAGAAAACTGTTCATCTCCTTCTCGTTCTCCTCCTCCTGCGACTGCAGGGAGTATATAGATGCTGTCATCTTTGTTCAATGCCGTGGCCATGCCATCGCTACTGAATCTTATGTTTTTTCCGTTTAGGTAGATATTGATCAATGACCGTGGTTTACCATTAAGATCAAATACTCTTCTCTTGAAATCTTCGCCCATTGTCTCTGACACTTTTTGAAAGGCGTCACTCAAACTTTCAGCTTCGATGGGTAACTTACGTTCTCCTCCACCTTTGTTTAGGACTGACGGAATCACAAATTCTATCTTAACCATATTCTCTGTGTCAGCTCCAATTTTTAGTTCATCTAATCAGCGCCGACACTACCTGGATATCGGGCTTTACGGCATCTAGTTTTGGAAGTACATCCACAATTGCTTCGGTCGCTTTAAGTCCGTTACCTGTAACATAACACACAATATTTTCGTCCTTATCAATTCTGCCATCCTGAACCAACTTTTTAAGTGCTGCGACAGATACTCCTCCAGCCGGTTCGGTAAAGATCCCCTCGGTCTTTGCAAGAGTCAAGATACCATCCACAATCTCTTCGTCTGTGACCTCTTCTGCAATACCATTATACTGAGCAAGACGTCTAAGTACATAAAGACCATCGCCAGGATCCCCGATTGCCAGACTTTTTGCTATCGTTTCAGGCTTTTCTATTGGCCTGACTTCATTGCTTTTGTTCTTAAAAGCGTCGACTATTGGTGCGCAACCATGGGGTTGAGCTGCAATAATTTTCATTTTTGACACATTATCTATCAGCCCTAAGTTTTCTAGTTCCTCAAATCCCTTACAGACTGCGTTGAGCATAGCCCCACTACCTACCGGGATTATAAGAGTATCTGGAACTTGCCAGCCTAGTTGTTCTGCAACCTCGAAGGCGAGTGTCTTTGAGCCCTCAACATAATATGGTCGCATATTGATATTGACTACTCCAATACCTTTGGAATCACCAATTACAGATGCTACTCGGTTGGCATCATCATAGGTGCCGTCTACTGCAACAAATTCTGCACCATACGACAATGCTTGAAAGATCTTTACTCGCTCAATATCAGAGGGTGCAAAGATAAAGCATGGCAACTTAGCCTTGGCAGCATGTGCGGCTGTTGCAGAAGCTAGATTCCCAGTAGATGCACAACCAACTGCTCTTAACCTAATTTCTTTTGCTTTAGATACTGCAACGCCAGCCGGTCTATCTTTGAATGAATATGTAGGATTGACAGAATCATTCTTTATGAATATATTCTTCAAGCCCCCAATCTGTTCTCCTAGTCTATCTGCTAGTTGGAGCGGAGTGAATCCCGCACTCAGACTAATAATATTATTTTTATTTGCAATTGGCAAGAGTTCAAAATATCGCCAATATGACTTCTCCTGCCTCTTTGAAAATAACTCCCTTGTTAGGGCAGAATTGGTCTCATACTCAACATCTATAGGGCCGAAACAATCCTCACAGATATATCTAAAATCTGGCTCATATTCCCTGTTACATTCCCTACACTTAAGACATCTTACAATACCCATAAGAATCAGACTATATCGATTAGCGGTATAAATAAGGATCTCTAACAATAAGTTTAGTAATACTGAACTTTGTTATTTAAGGAGAATATTGATTCAAATACCAACTATATTGTGAGAATTATCACTACATGGCTGCCAAATACTGATTTTCTCACAATCGGTAAGATACTTTGTTTTTATTGCAAATATTCTTCGGTGAGATTTCGAGTACAAGTTCAGTGTCTCTGTTAACCCCGTCTATGATACTGAGAAGTAGATATAAATCACAATATAATGAATCAAGAATAATTCCATGAGTAGATAAAAAATGAAGATTTCCACCAAATCTTCCATAAAGTCACCGATAGTTCATGTTGGGCTAGACGATACAGATTCAACTCAAGGCAAATGCACCACCCATGCTGCTTATAGGATTACTGACTACTTGTTGAATACTAAGTCGATTGAATTTGTTGACTATCCTCTGCTTATCAGGTTGAATCCAAACATTCCGTGGAAAACTAGAGGTAATGGGGCTGTATGCCTGAGATTCAGAACTTCATATCATGAAGATGTTTTGGAAAGAATAATGGATTTAGTTCACAAAGAAAATCTAGTAGCAACTGGTGCTAATCCGGGAATAGCAATCTACCGTGGGGAAACAATACCATACAGTATTCGATGTTTTGCTCGTAAAGCGTTATGTGACGTAGTTAGCAGGAAAACGGCAGAAGAATTAGCTAAACGTCATGAGATTCATTTTTTCATAGACGGAAATGGACAAGGGCTGGTTGGATCTATAGCAGCTATTGGTACACCTCTACACGAAGACCACACTTTCGAAGCTGTAGCCTATAGAAAACAGGAAAAATGTGGAACGGTAAGAAAACTTGATAGTGCGCAGGTAGTTCAATTTGATGCAGAAACGTTCCCTTACACCTTCAATAATTACGATAAGGCACATCATAGGGTACTAATTCTTCCTCATGGACCAGATCCTGTTTTTTGTGGAGTAAGAGGTGAAAGTGCAGAGGTAGTATGCTCAGCACTTAAAAAATTAAAGATTAGTGAGAAACTCGAAGGGTATATGGTTTTTAGAACAAATCAAGGTACGAATCAGCATCTTCAAAATGAGGTCGGATTCACAGACATCAAATGTTACACAGCCGGTTTCAGCCAATGCAAAGTCGATTCCAGACCCACGGTGATTGAAGGTGGCCATGCAATGTTCAGCGTTAAGGATCCCATTGGCGCCGTTGTTAATGCTGCAGTCTACGAACCGACAGATATGGTAAATATTGCATCCAAACTAGTAGTGGGGGACATCATTAGGATAGGGTTTGGTGTCAGGAAGCCTAGTGCAAAGCATCCAAGAATACTAAATGTAGAATATTTGCAAGTGTTGGAGACCATGGAAATCTTTGAAACTGTTAATCCCCTCTGCTTAACCTGCAATAAGCGGATGAAATCAGAGGGAACTAACAAAGGATTTCGTTGTCAGAAATGCGGTCTTCGCGACAGAGAGGTTAAAAAAATCTCGATTCCAAAACCTCGAATGATAGAGACCAAGGTCTTTGTTCCTACCCCAAGGGCTCACAGGCATTTGACTAAACCCATTCATCGTTACGGAATGGAGAAGAATTTAAAAGGTACCTCGGAAATAAATTTGTGGTCAGCGTGGTTCTCTAAAACCTAAAAGCTAGCGCTGGTGGAGTCTTGTGAAAACCGACAAGTCGTGCACAAATTTGTCAATGTCAATATCAATATTGTGAACACATGATAGCGGGGGGTTGATTTGAACTTACGGCATGTACGTGTGAACGTAACAAGTAACCGCTCTGCGGGTTATGAGCCCGCCGGGATAACCTAACCTTCTCCTTGGAGAATCTGGCTTCCCCACCCCGCTAAAAATGCATCAGGGATGAGATAATATATCTTTATTTGTCTTCAAAATTGACATCATAAAGAACAGTCAGAATTTAGTAACTTCTAGCGAATTGCATCTCTGCACATTTTGATGAAAGGCCGTGTGGGAGATGCCTTTGTTTGGTCTCTTACTAAGTAGGTTTCCCTACGACCTCATATTGCGGCATCTAGATGATGCTACAATCTACAAACCCACTTCCGGAATACGACATCTAAAACCCTCCTCATCATCACATTGCGTCAAATTGATTTAACAAGAAAGGATAACTTGATTTTCTAGGCAAATCATAGAAACTCTGATGGAGCGGTATCCATACTTCATTGAAGGAGATGCGGACACTATTATCGATCGCCTTTCATTATTACCGAAACAAAGGAAAAAATATAGGCTTATAGTTACTTCCCCTCCCTACTACAAGCACAGAAAATATGGCGGTGATGTTAGGGAGCTGGGTAGAGAATCCACTGATTACGCATTTGTTGAACGACTTGTCAAGTTATTTTCAAAATGCAAAAGGCTTTTACGTGATGATGGAAGTTTGTGGGTTGTAATCGGGGATAGCCGAAGAAATTATGGCAAGCTCTTGATTCCTCATCGTCTCACTGCGGGTTTAGTCAAGGAAGGTTACATTCTTCGAGAGGACATTATTTGGTACAAGAGAAACTACTTAGCTTCAGGCTCTCAAATTAACTTCTCCCAGGCTTACGAATACGTACTTTTCTTCGCAAAACATAATAATTGTTTTACCAATATGGACTTGATAAGAACCAAGGGCAATGAAGCAAGGGAGGGACGAAATAAAGAGCCACCGCTAAATATGTTACAATTTGGTCCTGTTCGGCCAGACAAAAAAAAAATTGCCCGCATAATGGGGAAAATAACAAAATGGAGCTCTGCTCTGACGACGGAATTTTTGCCGTCTACAAGTGAAATAGCGAGAGCATACGGCTACGACCCCGAAAAATATTGTCCCACATGCTATCGAAAATTTAAACGTCATGCCACGAGGAATAGGATTGGTGATCACAAACATTATCCTATATTTGCTGTGTGCAATTTGAGAGGCAAGAATCCAGGAAATGTGTGGGATATATCAACTAAGGCTCACCATGGAAATGAGCACTTTGCAATCTTTCCTGAAGAGCTAGTGGAGAGAATAGTTAAATTTGCTACCCAAAAAGGAGATTGGGTGATGGATCCGTTCTCAGGTAGAGGGACTACAGGTATTATTTGTAAAAAATTGAAAAGACGGTTTGTAGGCATTGACCTTTACCCCAATAATATCTTGCTCTCAAAAAGGAATGTTCAAAAAGCGTCAACTTGTGACTAGGAATAGCGCCGGAATAGTTCTTCCATCTGTTATTCCTATGTTAACCGCGAACTTTTATATTACCAGATTTGGTTCATAATCAAAAGCAACAACATGCGTGCTGCGGTTTTCCACTCTCCAAATAATATTTCATTAGAAGAAAGGCATGATGGATATTCCTTAAGTCATCATCAGCGGAGAGGGGTTTTGGTGCGGATGAATGCATGCGCTGTTTGCGGGTATGATGTAAATGTGTATAGAAATGGACATATCAAAGTCAGGGCCCCCGTTGTCCTAGGGCATGAGATTTGTGGGGAACTCGTAGAATCTCCCATTTGTGCAATATCACATTCTTATCCAGATGAAGATATTTTCAAACTCGATCTAGTCGAAGGCACACGAGTAGTACTTTCGCCCGTTGTACCTTGTTTGAATTGTATGTATTGTGATACCGGACAATACAACCTATGCACTAACCTTGGAGAAATTGGATCTTCTATAGATGGAGGATTTGCCGAATTCGTACGCATTCCAATCAATACTCTGAGAATTGGAGGGCTCATCCCACTCCCTAATTCGCTTACCAATGAAGAATCGACATTGATTGAGCCTCTGGCTTGCTGCCTTAACGGCTTTAAGCGCATTAATTCTATCGTTAATGATCGATTGGAAGATAAAACTTTTGTGATACTTGGAGATGGACCAATTGGGCTCATTCACTTACAACTTGCAAAATATCTATATGGTGCTAAAGTGATAGTTGTCGGACGAGTAAATCATCGACTACAAACAGCAAGAAACATGGGGGCCGATGTTGTGATAGAGCTCGAAGAGAATAAAGGCTCACCAACTTGTGCTATCAAAGAGGTGTTAGACCTAACTAATGGAAAAGGGTCGAGTGTATCGATAATAGCCACTCCAAATCCTGACGCGTTAGAGGTAGCTGCTGGAATCGCTTCTAAGAATTCTATTATTAATATCTTCGCAGGTATGCCAAGGCATTTGAGTTTTCAACTGGATCCCAACTGGGTTCACTATAATCAGATTGCTCTTATTGGAAGTTTCAGTGCTACGCCTAAATTAATTCATGAATCAATTGCACTTGCCGCCGAAAAGCGGGGGATTAACCTTTCTTCGATCATCACTCATCGGTGTAAGCTCGACGAAATATACAAAGCGCTTGAAATTACCGAAGAATTTTTGGGCTTACGGGTAGTAATAAATTCCTTCTAAATCATTGCTAATGATTCCACCGATGTTCTTCTCACAGAAAATGATGCAATCAAAACGGCTCGTAAAATCCGGACTGTAAATAGACCAGAATTTTGCATTTAAGAGATTTCGTTTATTTTCTCAAAGAATAAGGGACAATTTACTTGTTCCCGAACCAGCATCGATTGACTGGATCCTGTGAAAAAGGTCGACTATGTGGAATAAAATCAAAATAACGTCATACGTCTAGGAAATAAAAAGTGTGAAATCTAAATAAATGCAATTATTTGATGAAGTATGCGGGATCCGAAACAAATTCCAAAGGGCCTCTGACCCTGACCTGTATTTGTATTACACTGAAAATAGGGTTAATGATAGGAACTCGTCGAGAAATTAGTACTTATGCTGATGTTTGTAAATCGGAGAATTCAAATCACGTTGCTGAAATAACGATTTGATTCGTTTCACACCGTTTATCGTTGCTATGAATTCAGCCGTTGTGTGAGGGACTAGGCTCTGCCAGTCCCTATCTATTACCATTCGACGTCGAATTTGGGTTGCTGACAATGCTCTTCTCTTATGTAATCGTGGTTGCACTACCTTTACCCCCCTTTCGGTAAAAAGGTTTTTCGTAAAGGGATCATTTGTATAAACCCTGTCATATCGTGGCACAAGTAAATCCATCTGATATGTCCAGAGATAATGAATATCGGTGTCTGGAACCGGGATCAAAATAATCCTATGCTCATCAATTTCTTGCTCTGCGGTTAGAGTCTCACGGATCATCTCTATACGTTCACCTGCTGTAAACGGATTTCTAAATTCATGGCTCCTTTGAGAACTTCCGACCACTATTATCAATTCGTCTACTTCTTTAGACGAATCTCTCACAGCCGATAAATGGCCCAAGTGGAACGGTTGGAACCTTCCCACAAGAATCCCTCTTGCTATTGCCATAGCTTATTACCCCCGTAGATGGAGGTCCAATTTAAAGGAACATAGTTAGTATTAGGTTATCGAAAACAAGCCAACAAATTCGCGTCATAGGAATGTACCAACCTTTTTTTAAATCGGCTTTCAAGCATAGGACCAATGGGATATGGGAGTAGTTTTCAAACAAGAACTAGCAGGGATACCTGTGATTTTCGAGAAAAGGATTAATTGCAATAGAATTGACTATATTTTATTAGGAATCTATCTAGTATGGAATACTGTTAGATCAGCTCTTGGTCTCTTTTCATTAGGTTTTTTACTATAAAGACATGGAGTTGAAGAGAGGAAAAATATAGGAAGTAAAGCTATTTCCTTTAATATGTCAACGATCCTACTATAATCATTGTTTCCTGTACGCAAGAAGGAAAAAGACGCAATGATGAGGGAGAGACAGCAAAGTGTTCCATATGGACCTTGGTTCAATGATCTAAACAAACTGACAACTGAAGAACTTATGCGCATGTACAATGTGATTTCAACAGGATCCTACGAGTTTGCAAAGAATGCTTGGTATTTTCCAATAGGAGGTGACCAGAGGTGTCCGATAATGATCGCCAAAGGCTATAAGCTTCCAATTACATCAAATGAGATGATAGACTTCCAAGATATAGCTTTAGGCCTCGAGAAACAATTCAAAGAATTCGTCGACGCATGGGACTACGGGAAAATTACAACAAGAGATATAGAGAATGCGATACTTGAGTTATTCGAAGTCAGAAGCATTAAGATTATTCAAGATTAGATCGGAATGCTAATGTATCTTAGAAAACTGGCAACGTGATTTACATTTCCATTAGGCTTTGGTTAAGACAATTTAATCATACAACGTGGTCTCCTACCCCAAAATGAAGCGTTCATGATCTAATGACTCAGATTCAGTAGTTCAAATCTACACTTTCATTTGTGGATCATTTTTCTCTACAGTGAAATCCCAACTCATATCCTTAAAGACGCAGCCAAGAATATCGGGCAAGGTCTGCACAACACCTTTGAGCGTTCCCAAAACAATTAATACCCTATAACATGCAGGAATTACTCCAATTCGTTGTGGGTAATATACGATGAGGGATCTGAAAAATAATGTACCCGATTCTAAACAGGAAATGAATGACAAGAATGCTTCACCCGGAGACTGGGTAGTCGTAACTACACACAACGGAGACACATTTCAAGGTACTCTTATGCCTAGGTACGCGTCAATGGATAAGAAGCACGTTGTCCTAAAATTGAAGAGCGGATATAATCTAGGAATTTCATCTTCTAAGGTAAAGTCTATCTGTAAATCTGAACACAATTTAGGACGTGCTACAAATCTTGTAGATACTGCCAAGCCAATGCGACAAATAGAGAAAGAAAATTTGCAGCCAGTTCACAGAATTGCACTTATTGGCACCGGCGGCACAATTGCCAGTAAAGTAGATTATCGGACAGGTGGAGTAAGCGCTGCATTGTCTGCGTCAGAGATCTATGATGCTGTACCAGAGCTTAGAGAATATGCATCTATAGACGCTGATTTCATGTTCAATGAATATAGCGAAAATCTTGAGCCTCATCATTGGACTCGGATCGCTAACAGGATCGCTGAGAAAGTAAGGAGTGGAGACTATCGAGGCATAGTGGTCTCACATGGTACTGATACGATGCACTATACAGCTGCTGCACTGAGTTTTGCTCTTCACAATCTGCCTATCCCGGTAGTTTTAGTTGGATCTCAAAGATCATCGGATAGACCCTCCTCCGACGGAGCCCTTAATCTTATAGGTGCCACGATTTTCGCGATAAAATCTCCTTATGCTGGAGTGTTTGTTGCGATGCACGGAAGCACGTCTGATGACTTTATCTCCTGTCATTTGGGAACAAGGGTTAGGAAGAATCATACAAGTCGACGAGATGCATTTGAATCAATAGACAGGTTGCCTATCGCCACAGTGAACAATACAGAGGTGAAGATAGAGTCACAATTTATTAACATGAATATTCCGAATCGTCTTGATAATTACGATGCAAGCTTCTCCAAAAAACTCGAGAGTAATTTCGAAGTCAAGTCGAAATTTGATCCAAGGGTTTCTCTCATAAAATATTACCCAGGACTAGATCCAAACTTAATTGGATACGCTGTTAAAACTGGTTGCAGAGCAATCGTTCTTGAAGGAACTGGATTAGGACACGTAGGAAGAAAATTCTTCCCTGAGGTCGCAAAAGCCATCAAATCAGGTGTGTTGATATTTATGACATCTCAATGTATCTGGGGAAGGACGAATATGAAAGTCTATGACACAGGCAGAGACTTGATCGAATTAGGGGTTTTGCCTCTTGAAGATATGACTTCAGAGACAGCTGTGGTAAAGGCGATGTGGGCAATTGCTAACTCGCATGACAATGTAGAGGCAGCAAAAATGATGGAAAGGAACATAGCTAATGAAATATCTTTAATGTCTCCGATAAATAGGCGATTGCTGTATTATGGGAAGGATTAGCTAGTTTGACAACCAAAGCACCTAAGACCGGTTCTAAGTATTCCATTCCAGAATTGGACCCAAAAATTTCAGGAGCCAATGTAATGGTAGGCTTGGAGATACATCAACAATTGGCTTCTCAGAGTAAGCTCTTCTGTGAATGTAGTAACAAAGGCGCTGAACAGTCAACCCTGACATTCATGCGTAAACTGAGACCTGCATATAGTGAGCTAGGTGGGTACGATCCAGCAGCCCTCTTCGAAGCAACAAAGATGAAATCTATAAGATATCACAGTCATCCCGCCACGAGTTGTTTAGTTGAGGCAGATGAAGAACCACCTCATTCCGTTGATAAGGAATCTCTCGAAACGGCACTTATAGTTGCGTTGGCGCTTCATTCTAGGGTAATAGACGAGATTCACGTTATGAGAAAAATTGTGATTGACGGATCCAATACGACTGGATTTCAACGGACTATGTTAGTTGGCACAGGAGGGTACCTTGAAATAGATGGAAACAAGAAGGTGGGAGTACAAAGCGTATGCCTGGAAGAGGATGCGGCTCGACTCCTTTCTGACGACAATACCGCGAGAGATTACTCCTTAGACAGATTAGGTACTCCATTGGTTGAGGTAGCACTTGAACCTATGAGTGGAACGCCTCAAGAAGTATTACAAGTTGCGGTAACATTAGGAAGGCTGCTCAGAGCTAGCAAAAGAGTGGAGAGAGGTATAGGTACTATAAGGCAAGATATCAATGTCTCGGTCAACGGAGGAGCGGTAGTAGAAATTAAAGGGATTCAACAACTAGATCAGCTCATCAAAGTTATAGAATTTGAAACAACAAGACAACTTGGCTTGATACAGATCGCAGCTAAATTGACTCAAAGACTTACCCCTCACGCCTCGGAACACAATAAATATGAAATTCAAGAATCCACGGTAAAAGATGCAACTGACATTTTAAGACGCTCTTCCTCTAAGGCAGTGGTCCAAATTTTAGAGAGAGAAAGCACACAATTTATGGCGATAAAGGCAGAGGGATTGATTGGAATCTTAGGGTACGAGCCCTATGCGGGGGTGAGACTTGGCAGACAGTTAGCTGAAATAGTAAGATTCTATGGGTTAGGCGGAATTTTTCATTCTGATGAACTGCCTAACTATGGAATTACAGAGTCCGAAGTTGCAGCAATCAAGGAAAGATTGGGTATGGCAAGCGGACGTGATGCATTTATTTTGATTGGCGGTGACAGTGATAGGGTTCAATTCGCCGTTAATGCAATTCTTCAGAGGTTGGAGAAGGCAACGCAAGGTGTTATACCTGAAACGAGGGCAGCGACGCTGGATGGGAAAACGATTTTCATAAGACCGAGACCTGGGTCAAGCCGAATGTATCCTGAGACTGATGTCCTTCCTATAAAAATAGATGATTTGATTTTGGATTCATTGAAAGCCTCAGTGCCCAAACCATTTGAAAGTTACATAAAAGATATAATGCAAAGATATCACCTTAACCGCAAACTAGCCCTTGAGATTTTTGACTCTGATCGCCTGAAACTCTTTGCGGACATAGTCAAAAGTACAAAGATACAACCAACTTTTATTGCCTCAAAAATAACAGAAGATCTCACTAGCCTAAGGAGGAAGGGCTTGAATCCAGATAGACTTTCCGATAAGTCGATTAAAATAGCATTTCAATTGCTTGATGCAGGCGATATAGCGAAGGAATCGATTCCAGTAATACTTGAGACTATGCTAACGAAGGATCTCGATGATGTAAAAGAGGCCATTCAGACTCTTGGTCTTAAACAAGTAAGCGAAAGTGAACTAAATGAAATCATAGACAAGATAATCGGTGAGAACATGGTCTTGATTAAACAAAAAGGGAGAGATTCGTTGGGAACACTGATGGGCAGGAGTATGTCATTACTAAGGGGCAGAGTAGATGGAAGAACGGTAAGTTCCATTCTTGAAAGTAAATTGGAACAAAGTCTATCGTAGAGTAGCGTAATTTGCAGTTTCGAGTTTATCTAGCAATATGCGAATACGACCTACTTGATGCGATGAGGATTAATTCATCCTGGTTACGTCCAGATTTTTCGCTGAATCTTTTATAACAGAATTTATATTGTTCATTTGTGTTAAAATGCATGAATTTGGATTAGCATGAATGGTTCAACTGAAAGCGCCACAACTTCTACGTCAAATGTTCTGGCTTCAACAAACAATGAAACAAATCGAAAGGCAAAAGAAGCCATTTTTGTTCTATGTGACAATTGTCACTGGGCTGCGACATTTATTGACAAGTCGAGATTGGATCTCATAGAAAATGGTTGTATTATATGTGAGGAATCTCTTGTTTCGAGTTTTCCGATTCTTGATAATGAATCATTTACCATTGATATTACTGAACGAAGGGGTGTAGAATTGAACTTCGGGGTCCGTAGGAAAAAAAATAAGACTTGAATAATTCTAATTCCAACCACTCAAGTTTAAGTAACCAATACAAAGTATCGAATCGAAAGTGAGATGGGCCTTTCGAGGCTAAAATTATGAGATAACCCTTATTATACCTGCGATTTTCCACATGACCTGCAAAATTTGGCTTTAGAGTTAATTTCTGCACCACAACCGTTGCAGCTCCGTTTGAATGGGCTTCCTGGTGTGTCTCCGCTAGATATACTCGGGACAACGACGTTGTCTGACTCGCTTAACTGATGTGGTTCAACTTGCGACTTACCTCCTTTAGTTTCCAAGTTGCTCTTTAACTCGAGGACAAACCGTGCCTCCAAGAAGTTTACTTTGGTCAGATCCAGTAGATAATCGCTTAACTTGTAAAAAAAATTAACATCATCAATCTTACCTTTCTTGTAAAGCTGAGCATCATCGATGAATGATTCATACTTATCCTGTACGCCTTCTAAGACCTGCTTTAGCTGGTCTCCTAGTTCGGCTAAATTGCTCTTAGAAGAACCTTTCGACATTATAATACTCCTATTTTCTAGGACTAATATATCCTATTGATGCCATCGGTACATTTTCATTATGCTGTTCAAAAAGATGTGTCATCTCATTATTAAGATTTAGCGAAGCATCAGTGCCTGGATAAAACACATTAATATCGATTTGAAGTCCAACTGAAGCACTAAAGGAGGGGTTGTCTAGACTGGTTAGGATACCTGCCTTACACGCAGGTGGTCATGGGTTCGAATCCCATTCCCTCCATTGCAGTAATGGGTTTTAGCTGACCTTATAAGTGTAAACTGGTACAGCTCACAAATGTATGATATATCTAGGGTAACTCGCGACGAGGATTTATATCTTGGGTGTTAGGAAGTTGATGAAATTGTGCTTTTGCGCCAAATTTGTGCCATCGAATCAGCAGTTTCAGATAACATTGGTTGATTGTCTTACCCTAGGCGTAGTGTACGGAGGCATAAATTTTTTTTTAATTTAAGGGAGGCAAATTTCCGTGAAGCTTCGGATGACAAGGTTGTATTCGATTAGAATTTCAAAAGATAAACACCAAAGCTGGTCGACGTCTCATATCGCAACAATTAACCTTACTATCTGGAGAAGTATTTGCACCTTGTCAAAACGGTCTTACAAATAAATCTCTAGAAGCTCTTTAACGTATGTTTGGATAATCAGAAAGAAGTGGTAAAGTTGTTCTGCCTTTTTTCTAATAAATGATAGTAGAATTGGTAATAGTTGATAGAGGAGGCAGAATTGATAAGTCTGATAAGCAATGAGTGCCCGCATTTTTACCCCCGATATAAAGGTAGAACATGTAATTTCATTTAGTGACGCGGTATTTGCATTTGCCATAACTCTTATGGCACTCACAATCGATATACCTGATTTACCTCTAAATCTTAGTCAATCAGAACTTTTACAGAGACTAGATGATTTTTATCCTCAGTTCGAAGACTACGTTATTAGTTTTGCTGTTATTGCGACCTTCTGGATATCATATCATCAGGTTTTCAACCATATTAAAAGTTCGCATATGTCGATGGTTTACCTTAATCTCTTATTTTTGTTACTCATAACTCTACTATCATTAACAACTTCATTTGTAACGAACTACGCATCGTATCAGATACCATACATTATTTACTGCATAGTAGTAATTATGGCAAGCTCGTTACTTGTATTAATATGGTGGTTTGCCACAAGGCAGCACCGATTAATAGACAAAGGGATACATCCACTATTCATAAAGGGCACCTTCTTAGTCCTTCTATCGCTACCCATAATTTTTGGTATTTCCATAGTTATCTCCTTTGTTGATTTAGATATTGCACAATATTTCTGGTTAAGTATTATCCCAGTGAATATCTGGATTAGACACAAGTATAGACATTAAATGACTTGCCAATGTAGAAATCCCAATATGCATTGTACGAGCTTGTAGGGACTATGGTGAACATTGAACATCTGAAATAAATTAGGTTTTAAATGTATACAGTGTCCAGAGTAGGCCATCTTTTAATGGGTCCCAATGTGGAAAGAATCTATATGACCAACACGTTCGATATGAAGATGAGAAGAAATTATCATTTGTGACTCGCTTTCGATTGGATTGCAATCCCATCTCTATCGACTTTGCAGTCGATACCTTGGTCTTTCTAACAGGAGCGATTTCTATTTGTGTGAGTTTATTATACCTGAAAGGATTCGAGTACCGAACATGTCCTTTCCACTGTCTTGGGGATTCTTAGCGCGAGCCCATGTTTTGGCGAGCCACTAAATTAACATGAGTTATATGACTTCCAATAGCGAAGGTTTAAAATTACATCTTGAAACAGCAGACTAGTGTGGTCACGCAAACATTTATCCTGTAGGGATCTACTACGATTCTTTGAATAACAGGTCTAATATCCTAACTGGAATACGGTCTTAGAAAATACATAATTTGGGAAAAATTGGGATGTCATACCAAACCCATATGGAATATTTCAATTTCGTTGGATTATTTGGATATAGTCAAAGTTCTTACCGCTAACCTGAATACATCCACGATTCGTCACTAGTACAGGAGTTAAAGAGAAAAAGTGACTATAGTAAGAATCCCTCTCTATCTTAAGGGATCCTATTTCTAAAGGAGTATATCCAGAAGTACTTGTGTTCGCTATGGCTTGGCTTGCGATATTTTCACCAATTGACTCGGGGGTTGATACAATGTCCTTGTCAAGTATCGCCGATTCGGCTTGTGCCATACCGTGATTTGGTTTATCGGGATCCGTTACGAGTTTTTTAGGTAAATCCTGACTCCCGACGATATCGTCTTTGCCCCTTTGTCTTAAATCCTTGCTCTCATCGTTTCCAGACCCATCTGAGACGAAACCTTCAAAACGTGCACCAACTCCCTTCACCTTGTCTGAAATCTCATCCTTTATTGTTCCTACTTTGTCGTTAGGAAACCTTTCGTTCTTGGTCCATTTCATCACAATCAGCTCCTAAATATATGGGAATTCTATGATGTCTTATTAATATACTTAAGTCGCGCGACAGGGTATGATTTCCATGTTGGTTGGCTGCCCATCGCCCGCTTTTGGATTATTAGCAATCCAGTTTTAAATCCCGATGAGCTTGTTTACCTTATCCTAACAATTAGTGGACGCAATAATTAAAAGCGTTACTAGTGAAAGTTCATAGTAATGAAACTGTTCAACGCACGAACGGCCACTGAGGAATATATGTCAACTCATTCGCTTACTTTTTCCACCCCCGAGATGACTCTTAAGAAATTTGCACTCTGGCTAGGGGAACAAGTTACCGCGCCTGATAGTCATGAAACAGTGCCTAGGTTGACTCTCTTTCTCCAAGAGAAGAAGTCTGGTTCATCGAGTCAGACTACTGAACCGGACATTGATGATACTTTTAGACCCTCTGGAGCTGTTACAGAGATGTACGGGAGAGAAATATCGAAAATAGGAGGAGACAATCATCCCGTAGTTGAACAGGTTGTAGAGGGAAAACATTGTGTTGACTGCGGTGCCAATTTAAATTTAAATTCCAAATTCTGTAAAACATGTGGTGCGAAGCAAGTATAAGTTGGGAGGTTTTTGTAAGCAAGAATTGTGGAATGCAAGGGTTAAATGATCGATTTGTACGTCTGTTCACTGAAATTTTGTGTTTTCAAACGCCATCTGTCAATTGTAATTCTAATCAATTCTAGGTGCATAAAGAGTTTAATAGTGCAATCGAAGTTTACGGAACTCCATAAGCAGATACACTCAGGAATTTTGGTGTAATTTCTCAAAATGATAGATGCGACTCAATATTTAGAATTTTTTGCCTATTCTTCTTGCTTATCTTCTTCTAATGATTGATTAGTCACTTCAGAATTTTCTATCAAGATCCTTACTGCCTTTTAATTATCTTAAGAACCTCTGAGGAGACACACTGAAAGTTTCATCGTGGCCAAACTGCAATGTACCTGGGTTGTGGAATACTTATATCTTGAGTTTGCTCAAGGTGTACAACTTCTTGATGCGGTCTAACACCATAACGAGCCCAATGACCAAGAGGATTGCTATCAAGGCTTGAATTAATGAAGTTATTACCCTATTATGGATACCCAGCAAGCTATCCAGTGGTGCAACAAATATAATCAAAAATCCGCACGCCGATAGAACTATAGTCCACATTACTACAATAAACCCAAATAGCCCCAGTATAGCCAACTCTAAACTCCTAAACTCCTTCTATACGAATAAGGATTGAATATAGATGGATATGAACGCTAGGGCTGAGCAAAAAATTGCGAGCTTTGTGACCTGCTTAATAATCTCTTTTTCTGTCAATGGACCATCCGCCAGTATCAATCTTAGTAGTGTTACTGGGGCTCTCTTATCCTTAGATGCCATCAATTTGAAGTCATCGGTTAGCATTGTAGGACGGGCTTTTACTTCTCTGTGCTCTACTATTTTTTTCATACTTGAAAGAAAAAGAAATGAATTCATGACGGCTGGTAAGAGCGCTATCACAGCAATGATCTCGGATTTACCTGCAATGGCAATCGCGCCGAGCATTGTTCCCATTAATAACGTGCCAGAATCTCCGGGAAATATCCGGCTTGGGTACTTATGGTATTTGTAAAATGCTAGGGTTCCTGCTAGTAAAGGCAACCCGGCCAAAAAAACGTAGACATTACCAAATAACAGAACACTTATCAAGGTAGGTATTAACGCAATAATTACCGAACTACTTGCTACGCCATTCAGAACATCAATTGAATTAATAGTGTTCCCTACGACAGGTATTATAACGAATATTAAAGGAATGTAAAGGATGGGAATAAACGCGCTACCAAATACCAAGTTAAGATAGTTACCATGTGCTCCTAGCAGGATTATTGGAATGGCACCGGCCACTAGTGCCAATGGTTTAAACCAACCTGGCATTATTTTTCTATCGTCAACTATACCTACTATGAAGCCTATCACAGTGGTCAATAGGATAGCAAGCACCGTATCATTAAGTGTCAATATATACAAAATTACCTCGGCCGATGCTATTCCTAATAGCAAGACTGGACCGGCAGGCCTGGGTATATCGGGTTTTCCAGGTTTATGATAGTCTTTTACTACCTGGCCCTTCGAATTCAACGATTTAATAGACTTAGGCATAAGGAAAAAAATAATTCCGAAAGAAACCAACGATACAATTATTGCAATAATAAGATAAAAGGTGTCAGATATGGAATCAACGACTATCAAGATAGGTTCTGCAAGTTATGTCAGGCCTATTATAAATTTAATTAGTGATAGAATGTGGGAATATGGGTAACTGTATCTTGGGCCGCAACCTCAGACCATAATACTTCTATTTGTATACGCAGAATTGATTTGAGTGGTATCAAGTACCATATATCAGGGAATTCAGGTAGATTGATAACTCTTCTAGTTAATTTAAATGCCAATTATAGAATAGTAGTATTAGGTCTTAGTATGATAGTGGTATAATGTGGTCGTCCTACATAAATTTGATAGTTTGCTTCTTTATTTTTCTTGCCATTGTTGTACCTATCTTTGGAATACTTGCAATGTGTTGTTCGTCCACTTCTATAAGATCCTTCATGGAGGCTACGCCTGCATCAAATAGAGATCTTGCTCTAACTCTACCAATACCTGTCAATCTTAATAGCGACAGCAACTCCGGCTTGACCCCGTATTTAACTCGTTTTTTAAGCATGTCAACTTCAACTAAAAGATCGTCCCTTTTACATAGTTTAGCGATCTCATAAAAGCCTGAAACTAGCCGCACACCAGCCTCAACAATCCTGTGTAAGTCTCCTGGTTCTACTCCTAATTCTAATGATATTTGTCTTACACTTGCTTCTTCGATCCAGTTGTGTAATACCAAAAGGCTTCTAGTGCATGCATGTTCGTCAAGCGGGATTACTAGACAACTTTCGTTCTTACTTAGTAGATCTAACATGGGTTCTAAATCTTTCTTTCTTAATTGAAGCTTTGGAAAAAAATCCTCACACGATGTAACTACCTGAAGATATGCAAGTACATGATTATCTTGAGAATCTCTACCATTGCTCTTTATCGCTCTAATGAAGTTTCTAAATTGAATACCAGTAAACGGATCCATATATAATAAAGAAATGGTTTTGCCAAATGAAGTGGTTATGTATCTATCATTTTTGGACTTGATTAGTTCTTGTTCTTCAAGATTGTATAGCGTTTCGTCAACCTTACCCAAAAACATTGACTTATCATGAGAATACGCACATAGGGTATTTTCAAATAATTCGTGAATTTCCGACCTTCTAATGCCTGGAACTTCTACTACCGTGCTCAGAACGTGCAACCTTAAAGACTTTCCGTTCATTAAATTAGACCTTATCGGTTCTGGTGTTCCATTGATATAATGGTCATATAGATCTTGACCTGGGATATTGTCGTTTGCGATGATTATACCTTCTCCTTTTTCGTCATATTGGGGTCGCCCCGCCCGCCCACAAAACTGCTTGTACTCCATAATTCTAATAGGAACATATCCGCCTTGCTCTAGATCATACCTCATTACGCTTGAAAGTATAACTCTTCTTGCAGGGAGATTCACGCCTGATGCCAAAGTGGGGGTGGCCACGATAAGCTTAATGAATCCTTTCGTGTATGCTGTCTCAACCACTTCTCTACATTGATGGGACAGACCTGCATGGTGAAAGGCAACGCCTTTGCTAATTAACTTTGCTAACGTCTTCGTTAAGTCTGTATCGTCTCCCTTCTTCAAAAGCTTAGATGACGTCTCGGCTGCCATTACAGCTTCTTTTCGCGATAACTTCTGATGAACTGTATCAGCAGCCCTAACAGCAAGCGAAACACACCGCTTTCTAGTTTCGGCGAAAATCAAAGATTGGCCACCTTTTGCAACACAATCAATAGCAACGTCGACGGAGGCCGAGGCTTTGGTGGAAACCTTGACTGTAAACCGACTGCCATCATTCATAGAGGCTTTGCCATCTTCAAATATTCCCTCCACCAATTTTGTAGGTCTCCAAGAACTCATGACCAAGTCACAATCGAGCCATTCCGCTAATTCACTAGAATTGGCAACGGTAGCACTAAGTGCTAGGATTTGAGCGCTAGAATACCTGTTTCTGATTTTGGTAAGTAGCATCTCTAGAGTTGGGCCTCTCTCTGGATCCGAGAGTAAATGAAATTCATCCGTTATAAAAAGTCCCACCTTCTGCAGCCAATCAATTCGCCGGCGAAGCAGTGAATCCATCTTTTCGTTAGTTGCTATAATAATATCAGCATCAGATAATCCGCTTCCTGGTGAATTGTAATCCCCGCTTGCTATCTTAACTTTGACCTGCTTGCCTATCAGAGGATGCTTTTCAAATAACTTGAAGTCATGGTATTTCTCTGATGCCAGTGCTCGTAAAGGGGTGAGATATATCACCTTTAAGCCTCTTTGAAGGACTGAAATTGTGGCAATCATCGCTGTCAATGTCTTTCCGCTTGCAGTCGGAGTTACGATTAGTAGATTCTTGCCTTCTGCGACACCTTTTGATAGAGCAAATTCTTGTGGAGGATATAACTCAGAATATCCCAGTATCTTCAATATTTTATGTAAATTTCTGTTTCCGTCCGTGTTTAAATGACGTTCAGGATCCTCAATTAATCTCATACGATCTGAATTAATCACTAATACCATATCGCTTAATAAGAATAGTGTTATGTGTGTAGAGACATCAAGATGAAGGTAGTTCTTTACCATGTATCTACGACAATCCGCACGGATTGAAGTAAAGTGCTGAGACAATAGTTATGTAATTCGAACCGGAGAATGGAGATCGTTCGGCATATATCGGTAAAATTATTATTACATTATATAGCAACCTTCGAAGATTGAAGGAATGCCCTCTATGTAACAAGGTAAAGTTTCACAAGATCAACTTTCTATTCTCTAGCTCGATCTGTAACGAGTGTTACTTAATTACAAGTGAAATTAAGAATTGAAACGGAAAGCAATCTATCTATCCCTCCTCGTAATGAGGAGAGGACGAGGAGACTCTAGGCAACGGACTACCATGAAGGGATTATCATTGACAGCGCTTATCGGCATGGGCATTCAAACAAGCGATTTCAACTATTATTGGAGTTTTCTGGCCAGTACTTGTGATGGGTTCGACAAAGTTGATAAAGTGGAGCTTTCAAATGGTAGGGTATATTGACAGAAAATTCTGTCAGGCATATTGATGCGATTAGAGAAATGGAAGCGCTAAAACATGAGTATCAAGTACGTTGTAGTCATTTCGAATTGCAGTACTCTTCAGGCGATAATTCTATAAGCTGCTCAATCTGTAGCAAAAGATGGTTATATCATGAAAGAAGAGGGTTCCAGAATACACTTGAGATTTATACTGCAGAAAGAGACCAAATAGAGCAATAATCTGAAGATATTTTCAGGATCAGTAAATGCAAACTGACAGATCTGAACGTCTATTTGGTTGCATTCATCGTATCACAGTACAGCAAGTATCAAAGAATTGAATCTAGTAATACTCGTTCCATCGTGATTTGGTACTAGTATGCTTTACTTCAGGTAGACCTCTGTCAATATAGTATCATGTTACACTTTGGAAAGAACAATTTTGCAATACTTCAATAAATGATGACAAATTTCTTATTTGTTAATCTGAGAGGTGCCAAATAGTTCGTTAGAATGAATACATTACTTAATGGTGATATGATTAGCTTAAGATAATAGCGATGTGATTATCACAGGGCAACAAAACAAAATATATAATTGTTGAGAAAAGAACCTCTAAAGACAGTTATGATTTCAATGAGTCAGGTCATGAATATAGTCGACGCTTATGACAGGAAGAACGTAAGTGTCGGAACAATTGGAAGTCATTCAGCCTTGGAAATAATGGATGGATGCAAAGACGAAGGGCTTAAGACAGTTTGCATATGTCAAAAAGGAAGAGAGACTCCTTATTTGAGGTTTAGGCGACTCGCAGACGAGATCCTCTTACTTGACAAATTTTCAGATATTCTTTACAAAGAAAATATTCAAAAACTGATCGACCTAAACACAATCTTTGTCACGAATAGAGCGTTCACTGCTTACCTTGGCTATGAGGCTATAGAGAAAAATTTTTTGGTACCTCTATTTGGCAATAGATCTCTGCTTCGTGCGGAAGAACGGGAAGAAGAATACAACCAATACAATTTACTTGAGGAGGCTAACATCAGACATCCAACCATTTTTAATGATCCTTCTGAGATAAAAGGACTTGCAATAGTAAAAATTCCAGAAGCAGCGCGAAGACTGGAAAGAGCCTTCTTTATTGTTTCATCGTATAATGACTTCATTCGGAAATCAGAAATGAGGATTGAAAAAGGTGTTATTAATAGAGACGATCTTAAGAATGCGGTCATTGAAGAGTATGTGATTGGCACTTATTTCAATTTCAACTTCTTTTACTCACCTCTTAAAAAAGAGATGGAATTTCTCGGAATAGAAAGAAGGCTACAGACAAATCTTCACGACTTTACTACATCTATCCCTGCAAAGGAACAGATGGAAATAGATATAGATTTACAAAATATTGAAGTTGGCCATATGCCTGCCAGCATTAGGGAATCTCTTCTGGAAAAGGTTTTTTTTATTGGAGATAGGTTTGCAAATCTTGTTAACTCAAAATACTCTCCTGGTCTGATTGGACCCATTTCACTGCAGAGTGTGGTTACTCGTGATCTTGAACTTATTGTTTATGACGTCTCTTTAAGAGTCCCAGGAAATCCTATTATGGCGACTACGAGTCCGTACACAAAATATTCACATGGGTTCGTTCTAGGTGTAGGCAGAAGAATAGCTATGGAAATTAATGAAGCACTAAAGAACAATAAAATCAAAGAAATAATAACTTAGCTTTAAAGTAAGTAAGAATGTGAGAGTGCTACTGTTCTATTGTCTCTTCGAACAGGTTCCTTCTTACATGTATAGGGATATCATAATAAGCTGCCAATGCAATAGCATCTGAAGCGCGATAGTTCCTCATGATAAAGTTTTCTTTCCGATTCTTAAAGTATAGATTTGCCCTAAGAACCGATCCGCTTTGATACACACGTACTTCTAGAAGTAACAGATCCTGGGTCACCGCTAGCTCTTCCACAAGGTTATAAATTGTAGGTATGGTATTCTTATCTCCTTCTTGGAATCTCGAGATGTGCCTAGCAACTTCTCCAGAGAAGGCGCGCATAGGAAACTCCTTCCCATCAAATGTTTTAAGTATGACTATCCCCTCTAGGCCTAGTTGGTCTGCAAATCCAACATAGCTGATCTTGGCAACTATGTATTCATCTTCACCTGTAGGCAAATTGGAAGACATTTTTACTTAAGGTATGCAATTCTAGGAATTAAAGATTACACTATCCTACTTCTGCCGTTGTAGAAAGGGTTAAGTCATGATGGATATCACTAAATACTCATCCATAGAATGCCTATTTAGTCGTCGCACGAGGAAAATAAATCATATTTTATTTGCATGTATAGCGTTTCATAGGGGTACACAGTTAAACGGTCTATACGCACGCAGGTAGATATGAATAAAACTAATTGAAAAAGGAGAGAATTATCATGGACGCCTTATGATTATACAAGGCTTTGTTAATTTTTCCCCATCGTGCTCTGTTCGGAATGTATTCCAAATACTATGGCTTGAAGTGGCGTCACAACAGAATAGGATCGAACCGTATCGTCACTAACTTAAGATGCTAGGGCAGACAGAATTGAGAAAATTCCATGTGTCAACCACAAAGACTTTTTATTCACGGGGATTACATGGTGGGCTGTGTTCAAAGAGAACATCTATAATTCGCCAGAGAAAAAGGTGGACCCATCATATTTTAGAGGAAAAGTGATCCTGCAACAGGTGCTTGGTGATGAAAATTCGAGGGAATTAGAGATCTACCACGTACTCTTTAAAGAGGGAGCTACTACTACTGTGCATTACCACGAGACCGATCAGGTCCTGATTGCTACGAAAGGGCGTGGGATAGTAGGGATAATAAATAGTGACTCCATTTCAGATTTTGGGATTGAGGATATTGAAACAGTTTCAATGAACAAGGAGGGAGATGTTGTGCAGATTCCTGCCTTTAGGTTGCACTTTCATGGAGCAGCTTCAGAGGAAGAGTTTTCTCACATAGCTATTCGTCAGATGTATTTCCTTGACAATTCAACAAAAAAAATACGCCGTTCAGAAAACAAGTGGGAGAGTGACATAATATTAGAAAAGAAGGGGGACCTGGATTCATCCTCTCGACGTAAAATCTCAGATAAAATTGGAAAGATGATACAAAGTGTGATTCATAACAATGAGGTAGCAAAAACCTCGAGGTAGTCCCAATAATTGGTTGGGAGAGCCCTCTTAACAGTAGACCGGCAAGAAATTCAGAGCTTATGTAGGCCGCTCGATGGCATCGTGTTTACTCTGAAATTCGAATCACTATCGAATAATACTTCAAAGCTTCTCATCTTAGTCGTCATCGTGTCCTGGCAAGTCGAAAATAATGAAACAACTCAAAACACATTACCAAAAGAATTTAATACATCAATCAGGTGTAAGTAAAACCATATTATATGAACCTATTTCACCGCACCAAATACGAGTGCGATCAAGATGGAGAGAAATTTAAGAGCTACGATGAGCTTATACAACATGCAAGACATGTTCATCACCATCCAATCGTAAAATGCCATAACTGTGGAAAAGAGTTCATACATGAAAAGGATAGATTACATCATGAAAGAGAAGAGCATGAAAAGACCGTAGACTATAGATTGCACAAAAACTTGGACAAGCATAGCAAGAAAACTACGCCTCAAGAGGGAGTATATGATCAAACACGTAATTTTGGTGATAACTTCTGAGTTTCTATGAATGCGAAATGATTGTGCTCATTACATTCAATCTAGATTTATAATAAATACCCAATTCATGGGTACCGTATAGACCACTAGATGGTCATTTCTGATATCTGCATCCACATTTTTTTAAGGTGTGAGTTTAGGTATTAGAAGTGGAGATTTTTGCTAAAATTAAGTTCGTATTTGAAGGTCGATACAGATTAATGTCACAGCATGGAATTTCTTCTATGATGTTTGACGTCAAAGATTACACAGAGCTACGAAACAGAGGTGTTAGGGTAGCCCTGTTAAGCGGCTTATCATTGGTATCGATATTTGTGATTTATAGTAGCTTAACCAGCCCACAAGACAATCAATCACTACAAGTGAGCTCTCAACTCATCAATCTTGCAAACATCGTATTGTTTTGGACTTTTGTATCCATTCCTATTTGTATCTACGGAATTTATCTTATTTTTAAAGCTGAAACAGCTAGAGCGTACTCAACCGGTAGCTCTTTAGGATCCTACTTGATGATAACATTCACTGATATCAAATATTGGAGAATTATGGTAGTATCTTCTGTGCTTTATTGGATTGGCTTCGCATTCTTGTCACAGATACTGCTATACGAACCTAATATGCCAATCAGCGGGGGAGATGGAATTGTGACTCCTTCATTGATGGTTACGCCTTGCTGCAACCTACCTGGATATGTTCCTATGTTATCCGTGTATCTAACTGAGTACTTCACGATATTAATAATTCCAGTTAACTTTGTACTTTCTGTTGCTATATCAGCATTGGTCGGATTTAATCTATCAATGATGGTCTCTTTCTTTAGTATGTCAAGAAGTCAGAATAACAACAAAAAACTTTCAGTAGTGAGTGGAATAGGTATTACTGCTGGGCTCTTTGTAGGATGTCCAACCTGTGCAGGAAGTCTAATTTCGCTATTTGTCGGATTTGGATCAGGGGTTGCTGTAGCAGCATTGGCTCCATTTCAGACCCTATTCCTTTTAATTAGTATCCCTACTTTAGTGATATCACCATTTATCGCTTCTAAATTAATGAAAAATAATTTCACTTGCAATTTCAGAGCGAATTCTGTTGGAGCAAACTAGAAGCATTAAGCATGTCGATTGATTCTCTTCCTAAGGACATACTTACTCAAAGGAGAATATACATACTGAGCCTACAGCAATAATATATACCTGGTTGGGCTGTCCTTCGTTAACGCAGGATTGGAAGCCGCGTTCATAAGGCAATTTCAATTTCAAATACTGTAAGTTATAGGGTCAAGTAGACCGTTTTTTCCCATGCCCCAACGAATTCACCTGACAAATGGGATTGTCACATTATATGACGAATATCGGCAGTCTACAAGGATCTCCT